>OJFV01000036.1_pt1 | contig 118363 bp, 117 predicted proteins | sample 1594391 | NCBI WGS metagenome assembly OJFV01 (sample SAMN05416856, study PRJEB24817) | seawater metagenome | isolation source: Sea water | place: Canada:Atlantic | collected 2013-11 | reverse complement strand
TGAAGCATAACCATTATTCATTAGCTCAAACAGATGCGGTTAACGTCACGCTCACGTTGGTTTTACCCAAAGCCGCGAGAGATAGTTTTATACCAAAGCTCTGACCTTTGTTAATTAAGCCGTTTTTTTCGAGCTGTTTGACGACTTCATCAGCACCTTCAATTCTGCTATCCAGCTTCCCTGATGGGCGGAGGCGATTGTCCAAGGTAAGTTTTCCTCGGGTATCCATAAGCATCGGCCCCCACCTCATACTGGCATCGTGAAGGGCTAAAAACCCACCAGTATCGCGCCAAATATGTAGAGCTTTCTGAAATTTGTCTTTAGAGATTTTTCCATAAAGAGTGCCGTCTAAATTCAATTGAGAGATTGGCCCACCCAAAGGGGTTTTCTCGAGTTCCGGGTGATTTATGTCTTGGGCTTTAACCAAGATGTTAAATTCCTGCAGCGGATTTTCGGCTGTTGCTGGGCGCAATGGACCGAGGGTGGTGTCGAGAGTTGCAATCGAGAGGGGATGGTGGCTCTCTCGGGTGATTACTAAACCATCGGCCTGTAGGCGTGCATTGAGGAGCTCTCCTTCGAGCGACAACTGTGCCGTCGATGTTGCAAGAGTACTAACAATACTTATTGCGGGTTCATCATGAGGAAGACCATCAATTAAGTGATCGCGTGAAAGGTCAATTTGCATACTCAAGGGAGACCAAGGTGTGGCTTCAGCCACGAGGCGTTGGGTTTGCCACCACCAGCCATCAGGGGAAACGACCTTCGGCGTTTCTAAGGTTGCCCTAACAATAAAGGGAAATCCACTAAGAGAAAGTTCGCCATGCGTGATCTCAAAACCGCGAGAGTGCTGTTTTTCTACCCATTTGGATAACCCTGTTTCCATCTGATGGGCCGCCCAAAACCAAAAAGCGATAGAGAAGGCTATTAATATACCCAGAGAACTGAAGCCTAAGATTAGAAATTTTTTCCCGAGGGAGCGTGACGCTTGCTCGGTTGAGGAGATGTCTTCAGACATTATTCTTCATCCTGGATATTTTACTGTAATTACGACGATCGCTTTATGTCGCTGTCTACAGTCGATAAACTCACTAGTTCATACGCATAGCGGATTCGGAGTAACAGAGCAATGTCGACCCCTGAATTGAGGGCCTTTTACGATTCAAGATTACCTCTCGACGAAGAGAAGGATTTTTGGGTTTTTGGCTATGGCTCTTTAATGTGGAACCCCGGATTCCCGCATGTCGAAGTCCAGCCTGCCACTTTAGAGGGCTTCCATCGACATTTTTGTATCTATTCATTCTTTTACCGCGGAACGCCTGAATGCCCTGGGCTTGTTCTGGGGCTGGATGTCGGCGGCGCTTGCGTGGGAATGGCTTACCGGGTTCCTGCTGCGGAACGGGAGTTGGTGTTAGACTATCTCTTTGAGAGGGAAATGATTTCAGGTGTGTACCATCCTGGTTTGCACGATATCACTCTCGAATCAGGGGAGGTTGTTAACTGCGTAACCTTTGTTGCGGATCAAGATCATGTGCAATATGCAGGACGACTTGGTCAAGACGAACTTATTCCGCTTTTGTTGCAAGGCGTCGGTAGCGGTGGCCGTTGTATTGAGTATCTTGAGAATACAGTCACGCATCTCAAAGCTTTGAGCATTGATGATCAAGGCCTTGATGAGTTATTGAACAAAGCTCACCAAGCTTTAAAGCTGATACCTTAAATTCTAATGCAACTTAGTTTAAGCGCTTAGTTTAGGTCTTTAATTCAAGTGTATTCCAGCGTATTCGAACAAGGCATCGAAATCGGTCAATAGCCAGAAAATCCCCAGAACGATCAACCCTCCCAATGGAAGTGTGTACCATGGATGAGTAAAAGGGACGTTCTCTCCACAGGCGTGGCAGATGTCGTCGTCGATACCGATTTCAGTCGAACACTTTGGGCATTTCCTAGGTTTGGCCATTATTCTTTACCCTCTGCTTCTTTAGCTTCTTCCATCAGTCTGTTACTGGCGTCTTCTATGGTATCTTGTACCGTTTTCATAAATACCCTTGGCTTTAGGCCTGATGGAATTACGGGTAAGTACTCAAGAACAATAGTTCCGGGTTTCTTAACAAAAGCATCTTTGCCCCAGAATAATCCCGAATTTAATGCTGCAGGACATACCGGGGCTCCAAGACCCCCGTACAGGGCCGCTATTCCTGTTTGATATTCAGGAGTTTGTCCCGGTGTTGCGCGCGTTCCTTCAGGGAAAATAACAATGGGGCGGCCCTTTTCCAAGGCGGCCTTGGATTCTGTAATCATTTGTCGTAAGGCTTTTGTTCCAGCATTTCTATCTATGGCCACGACACCGCTCTTCCATAGGTACCAGCCAAAAAAGGGAATTCTCAGAAGTTGTTTTTTGAGAATGATGCAGGGATTATCCAAAAAGGCCATCAATGCAATGGTTTCCCATGCCGATTGATGTTTACTGACCAGCAAGTATTTCCCGTCTTTTGGAAGATTTTCCTGACCTCGGATTTCATATGTTGTCCCGCAAATAACTTTCAAAAGCCAAAAAATCACAACGGCCCAATAGTGCCCGGCAATGAGCATATAACGCTGTGGAAAAACCATGAGCAGAAGGCAGGGTGTAAAGAAGATCGCACACCAAATCAGATAGAAAATATTGAAAATCAGAGATCTTGCGAAAATCATTGGGTATTATCCGATCAGCTTTGCTTGCATATCTTCAGCCCAATTTCTGACTTGGGCCAATATAAATTTTACGTATTCAGACAGAATAAGCGTCATACTGCCAGGCCATAACCACCAATCTTTTTGCTTCACATGTTCTGGAAAAACAGGATGCGGATAAATGATGATGTCCGGCATAGCGTGACGAAATTCGAGTAGGCTTCTTGGCATATGATAGGAGGCTGTGACAAGGCGTAATGATGAATAGCCCTGTTCTTGTACCCAAACCATACTCTCTTGAGCGTTTCCTCTGGTATCGTCGGCTTGATAGCCAAGCTTTACGCAACATTCTAAGTTTTTCGGAGCACTTTTGGATAAGCTAAGAAGTTCTTGGACTTCTACGCCTTGATAAACCCCAGAGATAAAGAGTTTTTTTCCCTGGCCGTTCGACAGAAGATCCAGTCCGGTATTGATACGGTCACTACCGCCCGTAAGCACGACAATGGCATCTGCAATTTGTGCCTTGTCGGTCACTTTATCCGGTAAATTTGTCGCAAACCAGAAGAACCCAATTACCCAAAGCAATAAAGCGGTTACCACTGTAAAAGAGCCAACCTTGAGCGTGAGAAAGGTTCTGCGATTTGTTTTATGAAACAATGACGTCATCTTTCTTAAGTACTATGGCATTAAGGCTAAACTGCGGAGAACAGTCAGTCGAGCAGTCATCATGGCGATTAAAGAGGCCCCCAGTGGCATCAGCAGGAGCAAGCCCCATTCTGCAAGTGAGAATGTAAGGCTCGGCAGTATAGAGCTATTTGCTTGCCCTAACAGAGTACTAAAAGATGCGATTGTAAACCCGGCGAGAAGCAATCCGGAAAGTCCTCCTGCGGTACTTAACTTAAGGGCGTGAATTTGAAATCGTGTTGCAATATAAGAATCATGTGCGCCCATATGATGAAAAAGCTCTACGACTTGTTTATGGATGGCCAAGCCCATACGGGTAACAAGAATAACCATCAACCCAGCGGCACCGCCGACGAGCAATACCACCAGGAGAGATACCATCTGTATAACCTTGGCCAAGCCAAGAAGGTTCCCGAGCCAGCGTTGGTGGTCATCCACACTTGCCTCTGGAAAATTTTGAGTAATGAGGGTGTTTATAGCGTCTATGGTTTTGACGTTGGATTGTTCTAACTCTACAGAAACTAAAAACGGAATTGGTAGATCCTGAAGGTGGACGTCCTTACCCAGCCATGGCTCCATTAACTTGTTTAATTCAGCGTCGTTTAATATGTCGACCTTCTCAACATTATCGAGTTGAGCAAGCTGATTTTGTAAGTCTATGAGTTTACGCTCTGTAGATTGGCGATCAGCAGGGGTTTGTCCTGTGGGTACTTGAATCGTAAGGCTGTTGGATAGCCCCTGATCCCAACGATTAGCAAGTTTATTCATTGTGATTGCAACGACTAGAGCCATTGTTGCGAGGTAAACCATGACGGCAATCAGCCAGGGTAAAAACCGACTGGATGCATCCCTATCCAAAGGGACATCATTTCGAGCCCCAAACATTTAGGTAGCTCCTGGCGTCTTTTGAAGGGGAGGCGATTGTATGTCCTTTATCAGCCTTACTTCACCGTTCACAATTTTGAATACCGGGTGATTAAACCTGTTAACAAGAGCTTCATTATGGGAGGCAACAACTATGGTGGTCCCGCGCTTGTTTAATTCTTCAAACAAAAACAAGAGACGTTCGGCGATCTTATCATCAAGGTTACCTGTGGGTTCATCCGCGAGCAACAAACTGGGCCGTGCGATAACGGCGCGAGCGATTGCGACACGTTGTTGTTGGCCTCCGGATAGGGTTGGGGGTTTTGCATCCAAAAAATCAGCTAACCCAACCCAGGCCAGAAGCTCGCTTACATTGCGGCGTACTTTATCAAGCGGGTTCCCTGTAATTGTTAGCGGCAGGGCGACATTTTCAAGGGCAGTAAGGTGATCCAGCAATCGGAAGTCTTGAAAAATAATACCAATACGCCTGCGCAACATTGTCAGTTCTGTTCGGTCTTGCTGCGATACGTCGCGCCCGAAAATACTAAGGCGGCCAGACGAGGGATGATGCGCCAAATACATCAGACGCAAGAGGGACGATTTTCCAGCCCCACTAGGGCCAACCATAAAATGGAATGATCCCGGTGCGAGAGTAAGGTTTACCTGATGGAGTACATCTGGGCCTGTACCGTAGCGCAAATGGACATCCTGAAAACGAACCAAAGGCTTGAAACCTATAGCAGTGAAGGGAGCAGGAACAATGACATGTTTTCACAGTAAACGTAAAGACTTGAGCTCTTAATAATCTAAATCCTCTATGATACAATTCGATAATTTAGAAGGTTTTGTCTTTTGTTCTGGCCTTGCTTTCCGATTTTCTACACCATATAAATTAGCCCTTAAATTACGTTTCTTCGCTGGTGATTGGCCGAATGATAATTTCTTGTCCCGAATGTGATGGTAAATTCCGAGTTCCCGACGAAGCTCTTGGGGAGACTGGGCGTAAAGTCCGCTGTAAGAGTTGTCGCCATACTTGGTTTCAAGTACCTGTAGCCGAGATTGAAATTAACTCTCCGCCTGCCGCTCCCGACGTGAATGAAACAACTCCGGATATTCCTGACAATATTGCGGGACCTGCTTTTGCCGAGCCAGATCCGGTTGATGATGATTTTATTGAACCTGGTAAGGTACGTTCCAAGAGGCCTAAAGGGTTTGCTCCTGAAAAAGCGAAGAAAAAAGGAAAGGGCCTTCTCGTAGGGTGGGTGTTGTTTTTTATACTTGCCGGAGGCCTTGGCTACGGTTTTTGGAGTGAGCGAGTATTGGTTGTAAGTACACTACCGCAAGCGATGAAACTCTACGATCTATTAGAATTAGAAGTGTTTCTTCCTGGCGAAGGTTTGGCGATTGAGAATCAGAAGTTCGAACGCGCGACAAAAGCGGGCACAAAATTGATTGTTGTCACCGGTGAAATTGTCAACACCACGGAAGAAAAGATCGTCGTTCCAAAGCTTATTGGGTCTCTAAGGGCCAATACCGGAGAAGCTTTATCGCGTAAAACAATCTCACCATCGGTTGATTTTTTGGGACCAAAAGAGAGAACGAAATTTCTCATTGAATTGATTAGTACGCCTAAAGCTATTCAAGCCGACGTTAATTTTGTATCTGATGAACAGGCCCTGCAAACTCCTGATTTCGAGCCCGTCGAAAAATAGGCTCTTTAAAACAAGATTTTATCAAATTCGATAAGGCATGGTAACATTCTCTCTATCGTGATATTCTGCATCTTAACGTAGTGTTAACCATGCACTTAACTATAGTTGCGGTGGGGTTTATGGCGAAAATCTTGGTTGCTGAAGACGATAATGCTGTACGGAGTTTTGTGGCCCGAGCTCTTACTCATAAAAAACATGAAGTCACTGCCGTCGGTGATGGTATGCAAGCACTAGAAGCGCTTAATCAAGACGAATACGATCTTTTGATTACCGATATTGTTATGCCTGGACTTGATGGTATTGGATTGGCTTTGAAGGTTGCAAAGGATGCGCCTAACATGCCTGTGCTTCTTATGACGGGATATTCCGCAGAAAAGCAGCGTGCGCACAACCTTGAAGAACTTATATTTAAAGTCGTAACCAAACCTTTTAGTCTTCAAGAAATTTGTTCTGCTGCTGAAGAAGCTCTCGGGGTTAAAGCGAGTTAATTCTCACGTATGCAACAAGAACGAAATCCCTGCTGATTGTATCGTCGGCACAAATCTCTGATGTTAAAAACGATCTAACAGTCGTTGAATATAAGTTCTTTCGTCTTTGGGGCGGGCTCGGTCATTCCTGCGGTCTCGTAGTTCCTGAAGAATGCGTCGGCTTTCTAGAAAATCGGCTTCATTAGGAAGGGGAACGCCTTGTTTGGCAATACTCCCTCCTTCATTTTCGATATTTCGGCCAAAAGGATCTCTTCCTGATCCATCTTTCCCTCTAACCCAACCGCTACCACGCTCTGGGGCTTGGTTTAGCATTTTCAGATATTTTTCTGCAGCCTGTTCCGTTCCGTTTTGAAGCTTTCGAAGGCTTCTTGTTTGTGCGCGGACAACCTGTTCGCTTTCTTTGCCGCTACCATCTTGCCCTTCTAGAGCATCTCTGGCGATCCCCATGGATTGTTCTGCCTGGTCAAAGTCTTCAGGTACACTTCCTAACAACTCTTGAATATTTTCCATGAGTTGTTCAAGTTCTTGCCTTAAGCGTTCTTGGCTACGGGCATCTCTGGCTTGTTGTTGGTTACTGCCCTGTCCTTGATCTCCGGGGCGTCCATCTCCTGGTATTGTCCGTGAAGAAGGCTTGTTTCCTCGATCACTTTGTTGGTTGCCGCCATCTTGCTGTTCTTGTTGACGTTGGTAACTATTTTCGAGCAACTCTTCTTGCTGTTTGGTCAGGTTTTGTAATTCTTCAAAAGTCTCTCGACCCTTGTCTCCTGCACTATCTTGGGACTGAGACCCTTGTTGAAAAGCAAGATTTTCAAGCATGTTCTGCAATTGGGATAGGAGCTGCATTGCTTCTTCCATAGACCCGTTTTCAGCAAGCATTCGAGCTTGATCTATCAACTTCTGAAGATCTTTGCTCTCCAGAGATTGGGCGCCTTCTGGTGGAGGAGAGGGATTTTTGCGTTCTGGATCGTTGAGAAATTGTTCAAGCATCTTCGCGAGAAGAGAATCAACGGCTTGTTGAAGCTTGTCCATTAAACGACTGATTTCTTCTGGGGCAGCTTGTGATGAAAGGGCTTCCCTTAACTGTTTTTGGATATCACGCAAATTTCTTTGTGCTGCGCTTAATCGGCCATCCTCAAGATGTAGAGCGGTTTTCCAGAGTATATTCTGGCTTTCTCTTTCTGCCTCTTGGCTGGCGTCAAAGAGGAGGTGTTTGCCGGCAATGGTCATTGTGAGGGAAACGAGACTGTCATAATCATAATAATCAGGCCGCTTGACGAGACCGCCAAGCATAGCAATTACATTCCCTTTGTTTTCAGGGATGTTTAGGTCTTTACGGAGCTTCACGAGCTGTCGTGCAAGGGGGTGAGTGAAAGTTCTCTCAGGAATTTTGATTTTTATGGCTTCGGTATATCCTTTTTGCTCCAAGGCATCTTGTACAGAAAGTTGGAACCAAACCTGCTCCCCCGCGAGAATATGGTCTGTTAAGTCCAAATAATATTGACCTTCGTATTTGGTGCTTTGGCTTGCGGGTAGCGGAAGAATGATTATTTCTGCCTCGTTTGGTTCTTCTTGCCAAAACATAATGTCGAGTGCTGTGGTGCCATAGTCATCTCGGCTTTCGAAAGCGATTTTTAATAAACCTTGGTCATTTTCTAGTGGCTTTTCGGTAAAAACGATTTCAGGACTTAAATCTGCAACAAGGTTAATCTGGGTCTTGATAAGGTTACTAAATGAAGTGCCAACACTGAGTTCGCCGCTTTCCTGAACGATGAAAGCACTCTCATGGCTGGTGTCTCCAGTTCTCTCCATCTCAATATTTCTTTCGGCAAGCTCTAGGTCGGGCATTCTTTCCTGGCCGTGAACTTGAATAAGTGCGCGACTTCCTTGGGGCAAATCGAGCTGTTCTGGAATAGAAAAATCTTTGTCAAAGAATAAGGGAGGTGATCTGGTATAATCTGGGGGAGTGAGCCACATACTGTAGTTAACACCGCCAGCTTGGTCCGCAGGTATAAGTCGATCAAGCTCAAAGGCCGCACTTATTCGGTTTGTCCATTGATCATATGAGAAGGCCGAAACGAATAATCCTAATATTATCAATGACCTTAACCCATAAGGATCAAGCTTAAACAAAATGGGGCGAGGGGGAGAAATTGTCAGCGATGATAGAGATTCTTCGAGCCGTTTTTTATTTTTAAACCAAAGAGCAAGGCCGGATTTCGTGGCCCTTAGAGGTCGATCTCCGATACTGCTGAGCGGACGATGAGAAAGGTTATTTGTTTGCTCAAGTCGGCGAAAAGCAGCGTGTCTATCAGGAGGCTTGAACTTAATTGCAGCCCATATCGCAGCTGAGACTAGGATAAAAGCGGCGGCAATCAGAAAGAGGAGATGTGCCCATGTCGGTAACAAAACGGGTATATCAAGAAGTATAATTATTATGGATGTGAGCAGTGTGGCCCAAAATGCCCAGGAAACAGAAAGAAAAGCTTCCCAGAAAAGGATAAGCCTTGTCATGGCCGTTTTGTAACGCGTTTTCCAAGGCAACGTTGGTTCTGGCCGGGGGTCTTCGGTCTTTTTTAAAACTGGTTTATGGGCGGTACTATCCATCGGTCCATATGTTCCTTTGGTAGGTTCATTTGGACATACCGCCCTTAAATTTCTTTAGGCTTTCTATCGATTGTTTAAGAAAGCCAATCTGGCAGAACGTCCTGTTTAATTAGTGTATCATAATCAACACGTTTGCGCACAACTGCAAACTGATCACCTTTGACCAATATTTCTGGAGCATTCAATCGGGTGTTGTAACTGGATGCCATGACAGCGCCATAAGCGCCTGCTGATTCCATGGCGACAAATTCACCGGCCTTAATTTCAGGAAGGGGTCTTTGCTTTGCAAAAGTATCTCCTGACTCACAGATCGGACCAACGATGTCACAAGGTGTAAACTCAGCATCCGCAGCAGGTTGGTTCAAGGGTGTGATGTCGTGCCAAGCGTCGTACAACGATGGCCTGATAAGGTCGTTCATCGCAGCATCTACAATCAGGAAGCGGCGGTTAGTCCCTTCCTTAACATAGATGGTTTCTGTTACCAGTACGCCTGCATTTCCAACAAGAAACCGACCTGGTTCAAAAATACATTCCGCATCCAAATCTATCAGGACATCGCTAACCGCTTTCGCGTACTCGCTAAGATCAGGAGGAGTTTCGTCGTTATATTGGATGCCCAGCCCGCCGCCAAAGTCGATACGTTTTAGGGGCAGACCAGCACTTTTAAGTTCTTTATAAAGCGTGGCCAAACGTTGAAATGCATCTTTGAATGGACTGGCGTCAGTCAACTGTGAGCCAATGTGTACTGCGAGGCTTTCTATAGCAATATTTGGCAGAGCTTCTGCCTGCTCTACAAAGCGGCGTACACTTGGTATATCAATGCCGAACTTGTTCTCAGCTTTACCTGTAGAAATTTTTGCATGCGTTTTAGCATCGACATCGGGGTTGATACGAAAGGCAACGGGAGCGGTTACGCCAAGTTGTTGGGCAACGCTCGAGAGTGCTTGGAGTTCTGGCAGGGATTCAACATTAAATTGGAGAATACCAGCTTTTAGACCTGCGGCCATCTCACTGGGCTTTTTGCCAACACCGGCAAAGACAATTTTCTTTGGATCGACACCAGCAGCCAACGCACGGCGAAGTTCACCTTCGGAAACAACGTCGGCGCCCGCACCTGCCTTGGCAAGAGTTTTGATGACGGATTGATTTGAGTTGGCCTTCAATGCGTAACAAATCGTCCCCTTCACACCTGCGTCTGTAAGAGCAGTCGCAAAAGAGTTGTAAGCATTTACTATTGCTTGAGTCGAGTAACAAAAGAAGGGTGTCCCCACTTCACGGGCAATCTCTTCCAATGGCAAGTTTTCTACATGAAGCTTACCGTTACGATATTCAAAGGCACTCATATTTATTGTCCGTAAACCGTCGTCGTTGTCCTGGAGTTCTTACGTATACTAAGACTCTCTGGGAGAGGATTCTCATCCGGCGTAGCTTCTGCTGATCCGGTTGGCGCATTCGGTGTCACTGCGGGTGGGTAGGGGTATTGTGCAGGGTAATTCCAATCTCCCCCTGGACGGTCCAAGCTTCCAACCTTACCGCAGGCGACAAGCAGCAAACCTGCGCCTAATATAGTAGCCGTTGCAAGAGATCTTTTCGTAAGAACTTGTTGTCTCAATACAATCCAAGTATGTTTCATGATAAGAACCTCTCTCGGGCAGCTTTCGCCGCGCTTTTTACGTTCTCGGGAGCTGTGCCACCGAAACTTGTCCGGCTCTGAGCAGACTGTTCAACCGTCAGCACTCTAAATATATCTTGGGTAATGCGCGGCTCGACACTCTGCATTACAGAGAGATCAAGATCACTGATGTCACATTTTTTGTCTTCAGCGAGTTTAACGATTGTTCCGGTCACATGGTGTGCATCTCTGAAGGGTAATCCAAGTTCTTTTACGAGCCAATCAGCGAGATCAGTGGCTGTTAGGAAGCCATCAGCCGTTGCGGCGTGAAGACGGTCGCGATTGGCAACCATGTCCGTAACCATTCCTGTCATCGCTGTAACACTGAGGATCAATGTATCAGCGGCGTCAAATACAGGTTCTTTGTCTTCCTGCATATCCTTGCCGTAAGTAAGAGGCAGGCCCTTCATAACGATGAAAAGGGTGTTCAAAGATCCGATAACCCGGGCAACCTTGCCACGAATTAGTTCTGCTGCATCCGGGTTCTTTTTTTGCGGCATGATGGAGCTACCAGTGGTGAAGGCGTCGGATAGAGTTACAAAGCCAAATCCTTGGGAGCACCAGATAACCAGTTCTTCGGCAAAACGGGACAGATGTACTGCCAGAATTGCACCGGCAGACATGAATTCAAGAGCATGATCACGGTCAGAAACAGAATCAAGTGAGTTTGCTGTTGGGCGATCAAAGCCAAGCGCCTCAGCTGTCGCGTGACGGTCGATTGGGAAAGACGTTCCTGCAAGTGCAGCAGCGCCAAGAGGGCACTCGTTCAATCTTTTCCTGCAATCCTTTAGCCGACTACGGTCACGGCCAAACATTTCGACATACGCGAGCATATGGTGACCAAATGTCACAGGTTGAGCTGCTTGGAGATGGGTATAACCTGGCATAATTGTGTCGAAATTCTCTTCGGCTTGAACAATCAAAGCTTCGATTAGCAAGCCCGTTTGTTTGTCGAGTTCGTCAATCGCGCTACGCACCCAGAGCTTGAAATCCGTTGCTACCTGGTCGTTTCGAGAGCGCGCAGTGTGTAAGCGTCCGGCGGCATCACCGATAAGTTCCCGCAGCCGATTTTCGATATTCATATGAATATCTTCGAGAGCTGCGGAGAAGATAAACTTGCCGTCTTCAATTTCTCGCGAAATTGTGTCTAGACCATCAAGGATTGCTTTGCCATCTTCAGAATTGATAATACCTTGTTTAACCAACATGGCACAGTGAGCTTTTGATCCTGCAATATCTTGTGCGGACATACGCTTGTCGAAGTCGATAGAAGCATTAATCTTCTCCATAACTTCTGCAGGCCCAACAGAAAAACGTCCGCCCCACATTGCATTGGCTGTTGTATCACTGGCTGATTTTGGTTTTGACACAGTATTCTCTTTCGTCTTCTCGGTCGTACGACTTTATGGACTTTAAAATATGATCCAGGTTAATGCCCATCGGCTTTTCAGTGTAGGTGCTTTCGTACTGCTGATGGCCTTATCTTTTTTGGCGATAACACTCTCATCAGGCAGTGTGCGTGCAGAAACTTCTGAAAAACCGCCTCTTGAAGGGCGACTCGAAGGGAACTTTACTCTTTTCGATCCTCCTGTTCCAGTGCCGATCGACAGCTTTCAAGCAGAAGAAGGTCAGTTGATGTCTCTTCGAGACCTCGAAGGGCAAGTTTTGCTTGTGAATTTTTGGGCTACATGGTGTGCGCCATGTGTAAAAGAGATGCCCGATCTTGATAAGCTGCAAGCCGAAGCCGGGAGTGATTTGTTTAGAGTGATCACGCTATCTGAGGACAGAGCGGGACTTAAAAAGATTCTGCCTTTCTTTGAAAAGCAAAAATTGAAAAACCTTCCTGCTTATGTTGATGTAAAGGGGCGTGTGTCCAGAGCATTTGGATTAAGGGGGTTGCCCTCGACCTATCTCGTAGACAAACAGGGAATGATTGTCGGTGCCCTCATCGGCCCCTTTGAGTGGGATGCCCCAGAAGTGAAGGCTTTGATTAAGTTTTACACTGATTTGTAAAAAATATTTTGATACGAAAAGAGCTATGCAATTCTCTCACTGCATAGCTCTTTTTTATTGAATAACAGGTGCCTAATTGAAGGCTGGTCTTTACCGTGTTGGGACAGGTGTGTCGCCACCGTAGTCGTAGAAGCCACGGCCCGCTTTTTTACCAACCCAGCCAGCTTCTACATATTTCACAAGTAGAGGGCACGGACGGTATTTTGTGTCAGCAAGGCCTTCGTAGAGGACAGACATAATGGCCAAGCACGTATCGAGACCAATAAAGTCAGCGAGTTCAAGCGGCCCCATAGGATGGTTTGCGCCAAGCCGCATTGCAGTATCGATTGAATCAACGGTACCAACACCTTCGTAGAGAGTGTAAACGGCTTCGTTAATCATCGGCAGCAAGATGCGGTTGACGATAAAGGCGGGAAAGTCTTCGGACGAAGCTGAAGTCTTACCCAGCTTGTGTGTCATTTGTTTGATAGCTTGGTAGGTTGGCTCTTCTGTCGCGATACCGCGAATTAACTCGACCAATTGCATAACAGGAACCGGGTTCATGAAATGCATACCCATGAACTGTCCTGGGCGGCTTGTTACCGCAGCGAGACGTGTGATCGAAATAGAAGAGGTATTGGAGCAGAGAATGGTCTCGGGCTTTAGCAGAGGACAAACCTTGCGAAAGATATCTTTTTTAATTTCTTCGTTTTCAGTTGCAGCTTCAATGACGACATCACATTGATTAAGACTTCCGAGCTCTTGAGAATTTGTGATTCTACCTAGCGCGGCGTCGACATCAGCTTCTGAAATTTTACCTTTAGAAGATTGACGATGCATATATTTTTTGATCGTAGCGAGTGCAGTGTCTAGTTGCTCTTGGCTGACATCGACCATGCGCACATCAAAGCCAGCAAGAGAACTTACGTGTGCAATCCCGCTACCCATCTGCCCTGCGCCAATAATGCCTACGGATTTAATTTCCTGAATCGTCATACTCTTCATGAGCCTTTCCGCTACTTCTGAAATCTAAAACAAGACGCTATCATATTTGATAGCGTCTTGCCTTAGGATATTAATGCAGAGCGATTTTTGGATATTCAAGCCATAAAGACCAGATCGAAAAATCGACTACCCGAGTTCTTTTTCAAGCTCAGGAATCGCATCGAATAGATCCGCGACCAAGCCATAATCGGCAACTTGGAAAATCGGAGCTTCTTCGTCTTTGTTGATTGCCACGATGACTTTTGAATCTTTCATCCCGGCCAAGTGCTGGATCGCACCTGAGATGCCTACAGCAATGTAGAGATCAGGAGCGACAACTTTACCTGTTTGACCAACTTGGTAGTCGTTTGGAACGTAACCAGCATCAACTGCAGCACGTGAAGCGCCAACGGCAGCACCGAGCTTGTCTGCAACGCGTTCGAGCATGGCGAAGTTTTCGCCGTTCTGCATGCCACGACCACCTGAAATAACCACACCAGCAGTTGTTAGTTCTGGGCGCTCAGATTTTGTGAGTTCCTGGCCAACAAATGAAGATAGGCCAGCATCGCCAGTTGCCTCAACGCTCTCGACTGCTGCTGAACCACCTTCTTCAGCGGCTGCATCAAATGCGGTACCACGAACTGTGATGAGCTTAATTGCATCAGAAGACTGTACCGTTGCGAGTGCGTTACCTGCATAAATCGGGCGAACAAACGTATCCGCAGATTCAATGGCAGAAATCTCTGAAATCTGTTGAACATCAAGAAGAGCAGACGCACGTGGCAAAATGTTTTTACCATAAGTCGTCGCCGGGGCGAGGACGTGGCTATAATCTGAAGCAAGCTTCACGATTAAAGGCGCGATATTTTCTGCAACGTCCTGAGCATATTCAGCGGCATCAGAAACGAGTACTTTCGAAACACCTGCAATTTTTGCAGCGGCTTCACTAGCAGCGGCACAATCAGAGCCCGCTACGAGGACATGAACATCGCCACCGAGCTGTGATGCAGCAGTAACAACGTTAAGAGTAGCAGGCTTGATGCTTGCATTATCATGTTCGGCGATAACAAGAATAGACATCGTTAGATCACCTTTGCTTCGTTTTTCAGTTTTTCAACAAGCTCGGCAACGGAGCCAACGATTACACCTGCGTCACGTGCAGGTGGCTCAGTAACTTTAATCGTTGTTACACGCGGAGTTACATCAACACCAAGATCTGCTGGGTTCGTCGCATCGATTGGCTTTTTCTTTGCCTTCATAATGTTTGGCAAAGACGCATAACGAGGCTCGTTCAAACGAAGGTCAACAGTCAACACGGATGGCAGAGGCAGGCTTACATTTTGGAGGCCGCCATCTACTTCACGGGTGACTTTCAGTTTGTCGCCATCCTGCTCAACAGCAGAGATGAAGGTGCCCTGAGACCAACCCAGAAGAGCAGAAAGCATCTGGCCCGTCTGGTTGTTGTCACCATCGATGGCCTGTTTACCAAGAATAACAAGACCTGGCTCTTCGTTGCCAACAACAGCTTTTAACAGCTTGGCAATTGCGAGAGGCTGAAGCTCTTCATCACTTTGGATATGTATGCCGCGGTCAGCACCCATAGCGAGGCCGGTGCGTAATGTTTCTTGTGTCTGAGTTGGACCAGCTGAAACAACAATAACTTCACTGGCAATGCCAGCTTCTTTCATGCGTACAGCTTGCTCTACAGCAATTTCACAGAAGGGGTTCATCGCCATCTTGACGTTGGTTAACTCAACGCCTGTTTGGTCGGACTTAACCCGAACCTGCACGTTCGCGTCAATGACGCGTTTGATCGGGACGAGTACTTTCATCGAGAAGTATCCTTAATATTCGCGCTTTTCCTAAGTAGATTTATGGGAATCTAAATTTCCCTAAATCTACTCTCTAACAGCCAGTCGCCGGGAACTTTAGGCTCGCCGACATACACTGTCAATGATCGCCTGATTAGTTTCTTAGGGCGATCATCGGTTTGCCCCGGGTATCCAGAGCACGTCCTGGGCGCCATTGTCATTAACGTGACGCGCCAGAACAAAAAACAAGTCTGAAAGGCGGTTGATATACCGCAGCCCTTCAGGGTTAATATCTTCCTCTTGCACCAAAGCCGAAATCAGGCGCTCAGCACGTCTGGAAACGGTGCGAGCTTGATGTAAGAAGGCAGCGGAGGCAGAACCTCCTGGTAATATAAAAGACTTTAGCGGAGCGAGATCTGCATTGATCTCATCTATTTCGCGCTCCAACCTTTCAACCTGTTCTGCTGAAATACGCAGCGGTGGAAATTTGGGATCTTCTTCTTCGGGGCAGCAAAGATCTGCGCCGAGATCAAAGAGATCATTTTGGATACGAGAAAGCATATCATCAACGCCAGCTTCGCTATGAAGTCTTACCAGTCCAATAATAGCGTTGGTTTCGTCGACTGTACCGTAGGCTTCGACACGTAAGTCGTGCTTGTCGACACGCTTGCCTGACCCCAAAGAGGTTTTTCCCTTGTCGCCGCCTCGGGTATATATTTTTGTCAACTGAACCATAAAAGCTAACTCCGTCTAGCTGTAGTAGCCTTTCATCCTAACCAAATTCTTGATTACGTTACGCAACAATACCCTAAGCAACAGTTAGGTTTATATCACCGTAGCGACTGACTTTTGATGAATTTGGCTGAAAAGCATAGAGGTTTCAAATTTTCAGGCACTTTTGGCCCAGAACGCAATCATAAATATGACCAAAGCTACGCCTTGAGCAATAACTCGGTAGCGCATGAAGCGGTTGGCGTTTTTCATATTGTAGTCACCGCCGCGAGCCATAGTGATCAGTCCTGTGAAAAGAATAATCAAAACCGTGGCGAGGGAAAGAACAATAAGAATGTTGAGGAAACTGTCCATAATATAATAAACTCGAGTGATAAGGCTGAGCCTGTCGGTTTTGCAAAATGCTGCTGTGCATCATCGCGCATTCTTTGCTCACTGAAAACGACAAAATTAAAATCATAAATTTCTATTTTGTCTCAGTGGTGTGCCGAACTGTCTTGTACAAATAGAACAGTTTATAACGCTCATATTTTTTGACGGTGCATCCCTTCAGCAAGGGCAATATAATCTGGGCAATCAGGTGTGATATAGCCTTCACGTATTAAAAGGTGAATGGTGGCGAGGCTCACGTTGAATTTGAAATCATCGGTATGTGTAATACGTTCTATAACTTGCTCAATGGGCCAAAGATAAAACTCGTCTACTTCTCCATCGGTGTTTTGAGGTGTAAAGTCTTCTGGCAGATATAGGTCATAGGTGAAAAGAACGTCATTACGTAAGCCATCATCTCTCTCGCATCGATAAGACAATAATCCCGTTGGTTTTGCTTGTTGAGCTAATGCCGCGGGGATATTGGCTTCTTCTGCGGCCTCTTTAATGAGGTTCTCAAGGATACTTAATCCAAAAGGGTGACCGCCCGCCACAATATGATCGAGCTTGCCTGGAGCATTGGGTTTGTCCATTGAACGTTTCCCAATCCAGACCTTCAGCCCTTGATCCGTTTTAACCAGACCGTTTACATGAACGCCGTAGCCGCGAATTCCAAAATACCCAGAAGCACCTCTATCCATCTTCATTACGGGAGCTCGTCCCCAATGATTGGTGATTGCGTAGTACTCACTACGCCAGCGAGGAATATGACCTGAATCCACAAGCTGTTTGATTGCATTTTCCACAGCAGTAGTACGGTCATCGAAAGTGACCAACTTGTCTGATAACTTGACGTGATTATCTGTAACTTCAAATACGTTTGAGAAATCACGGAGGTTGCCCGCGAATTCATGTGTTACATGACCGTAGATTTCTGAGCTGATCATGAAGGGGCGATAGTTTTCAGGATGCCAATGATGACAAGTTCTTATTCGGTCAAGTAATGCCATTTGGTACTCCTGTGAATATGTGATTTTCGTATATTGCGATGCTGAGCACTACGACGCAATTTCAAAAATCAACTTTGGAGATTCTCTGCACCAAGTTTAATGGACTTGAAAACGTGGGGGGTAAGAAGTGTGTTCTTACTTGAGTTCAGCCGTTTGGGTAATATCTTCAAGGGCGCTCAAGTCGAAAGAAATTGTGATTTCGTCGTCGATGACAGAAAAGCGGGAGCCAACATCAAAGTCCAAACGGTTTAAGGAAATCACTCCTTGAAAGTTAAGGGCTTTTTTATTGATGATGTTTTGTCTGTCGAGCTTGGTGTTGAGACGGATTTCCCGTGTAATACCATGCAAGGTTAGCAAGCCTTTAACTTCCAGATTTGCCCCCTGCTGCCATTGAGCCATTGTACTGTAGAAAGTAATAATGGGAAATCGTCTGCAATCTAAAAAGGAGGGGCTTTTTACTTTTGAGGATAAGGATTTGTCTGCCATCTCGAGGGAGCAGGTGTTGATTGTAATTTGAATATTATCGTTGTCGGGCTTTTCCGGGTCAGAAGTTATTTTGCCACTGATGTCATGAAATTGGCCGTTAAATGAGGATAGGCCTAAATATTGGCCTCGAAAAGTTGCTTTGGCAGTTTCTGGTGTAATAAGAAAAGTTTTTCCGGCTGCCTGTGTACTCAGGGGCAGAAAGAGAAATGTCATGAATATTGTTAGGTTACGTACCTTATTAATCATGTTTGTTCGTGGTTTGTTATTACCTATTACCTTGCCTATTTAACAAGGCCCTCAACTGCAAAGGTAATGCGAACCATCTCCCCTATCACTGTTGTGTCCAGCCATTGACCAGATCCAATGCCGTATTCTAGACGAGAAATCTGAGTTTCACCAGAGGCCTCAAGATTATTGCTATCAACGGATGCAAGGAAGGGGAGGTCTAACTCTTTTGTGACGCCGCGCATCGTTAGGGTGCCGTGAGCGATGAAACTATCTTCCTGAATTTTTTCGAAGTTAGAAGATTCGAAAATTGCTTTAGGGTGGCTGGTGCTATCGAAAAAAGCAGCTGAGCGGATAAGTTTGTCACGATCATTAGACTGGGTGTTTACCGATTTTGTCACAATTTCTATACGGATGTGACTTGTACTCAGCTCTTTTGGGTGAAAGGAAATTTTTGCATCATACTGTTCGAATATGCCAGTTACATCGGCTCCTGATTGATTGGCAATAAATCCGACCTGACTTTGTTCTGTATCAAGCGCCCAGATGGGGGCTGCATTAGCATGAGATCGACCCAAAAACATTATGCCAAATACAAGAAGGGCTGCGGAAAAAAGGATGCGAAATATGGTGCTCATATCGGTCTCGTGTTTCAAAAAGAGTCAGTTCCGCACCCTGCAAAATGGCAGCATGCGAGTTAAAATGAAGTCTTTGTCCAGGTAGTGATGTTTGAGAGCTGCGCCAATGTGGACGGCGATAAGCGCTGGGATCCCCCATCCTAGTATGAAGTGGGAAGTGGAGAGCCAATCTGCAAACGATTTATTTAATATTGATAGACTTGGTAAAGTATAGCTGTTGAAAAACACTATCGGATAGCCCGATGCCCAAGAGTGAATTATACCAATAATAGGTTGAGCAATCAGTGCGGCGTATAGGCTGTAATGTAAAGTTCGAGCGGCATTTTTTTCAAAATTGCTCATTGTATCTGGGTATGGTGGTGGTGGGGAAATTCGTCGCCATACTATTCTGAGCACGATTAAAATCAGGATGGTAATCCCAAGTGATTTGTGAAGATTGTAATACCAGACTTTATCCAAGCTCAATGGCAATCCACGCATCCACCAGCCAAGAGGGATGTGCCCGAGAATTAACAGGGCCGTCGACCAGTGCAATAATTTAGCAATCAACCCGTAATTTTTAGGATCGTTTCTCAATTGCATTTTACCTGTTCTCGCGGCTTGGTTTTCATGAGTGTGCCTAATTGATGTGTTCTTTGTCTCTCAACCACAGATAGGCATTGTCATGAACTAGCAACAGTCACAAATCAGTGAGGTTATCTTTCTGTATGAGTTTTTCTCTATCCAAGGGATATCTAGTCCAGTAAAAATAATATGTATTTCGAGTGGTTATTAGGCTGCTGATTTATAAGCTTCAAACAAGATTTTTGTTATGTCCTCTAGTATGGATGTCAGGTCGAAGTCTTTAGGGGTGTAGATTGCTGCAACACCCATTTTTTTAAGGGTCTCTGCGTCTTCAGTTGGAATAATCCCGCCGACGACAACCGGAATGTCGGATAGTCCGGATTTGGCCAATCTCGACATAATCTCCTCTACCAAAGGTAGGTGAGATCCTGAAAGTATGGAAAGGCCAATGACATGAACGCCCTCTTCGAGCGCGGCGTTGACAATTTGAGCTGGGGTTAGGCGTATTCCTTCATAAACCACTTCAAAGCCAGCTTCTTTTGCGCGTACGGCGATTTGTTCCGCACCATTAGAATGACCATCCAAGCCGGGTTTTCCGACTAACATTTTAGCCTTGCGGCCTAGTTTTTCGGACAGTAGGTTAAGCTCTGTTTGAATTTTTAAGAGTGACTGTCGATCACTTCCCGTTCCGGTGGCTTGTCCCACGCCAGTTGGCGCCCGAAACTCACCAAATATATCGCGTAGAGTTTGGGACCATTCTCCTGTTGTTACCCCCGCATGTGCGCAGGCAATAGAGCTTACCATTATGTTTTGGCCTTCCAGAGCGGCAGACCTCAATTCGGCCAAGGCATTTTTTACGGCTGCGTCATCTCTCTGCTCGCGCCATTGCATCAGCCGTTTTAGTTGGTCAGATTCTGCTGCTGGATCTGCTTTCAAAAAGCCATCATCTTCTCCCGTTGTTAGCGGGGATGGCTCTGTTTCTGTGTGCTTGTTAACGCCGATTACTGTTAAGTCACCACTTTCAATGTCACGGAATCGCTTTGCACCAGATTCTACCAGCTTTCCTTTCATATAGGAGCTTTCAACCGCTGCAATTGCGCCTCCCATGTCTTCGATCCGGTCGAGCTCCTCACGCGCTTCGACCATTAAAGACTGGACTTTGTTTTCAATCTCAGTGGACCCATTAAAGATGTCGCCGTATTCCAAAATATCCGATTCAAAAGCTACAATTTGCTGCATCCTTAGTGACCATTGTTGATCCCAGGATCGTGGTAGACCCATCGCCTCATTCCATGCCGGAAGTTGAACGGCTCTGGCGCGGGCATCCTTGGACAGAACGACCGCAAGCATTTCCAATAGAATTCGATAAACGTTGTTTTCGGGCTGTTGTTCGGTAAGACCAAGAGAGTTTACCTGAACGCCATATCGAAAGCGTCGATATTTTTCTTCTTCTACGCCATAGCGTTCCCGACAGATTTCATCCCACAATCGGGTAAAGGCTCTCATTTTACAAAGCTCGGTAACGAAACGAACTCCTGCATTAACGAAGAATGAAATCCGGCCAACGACTCTTGAGAAATCTTCATCGGGTACTTGGCCTGAAGCTTTGACTGAATCTAAAACGGAAATGGCAGTGGCAAGTGCGTAGGCAAGCTCTTGTACCGGAGTCGCTCCGGCTTCTTGGAGATGGTAAGAGCAGACATTCATAGGGTTCCATTTTGGAACTTCACTATAAGTAAATGATATAACGTCAGTAATCAGACGCATGGACTGCTTCGGTGGGAAAATATAGGTCCCACGAGAGAGATATTCTTTGATGAGGTCGTTTTGTGTGGTTCCAGATAAATCCGCTTTGGAAACGCCCTGTTTTTCTGCGCAGGCAATGTAGAGGGCCAGCAACCAAGGCGCCGTTGCATTGATTGTCATAGAGGTGTTCATCTGATCCAGTGGAATCTCGTGAAACAGAGCTTCCATGTCGCCTAAGTGTGAGATTGGGACACCAACTTTTCCGACCTCACCACGAGAGAGAACGTGGTCCGAATCGTAACCTGTTTGAGTTGGGAGATCGAATGCTACCGAGAGTCCAGTCTGCCCTTTACTCAGATTTTTTTTGTAAAGAGTATTGGATGTTTCCGCAGTAGAATGTCCGGCGTAGGTGCGAAACAACCATGGGCGGTCAGGGGGAGGTGTTTTTGCTGCACCTGCGTTGTCGGTGTTTTTTTTCTGATCGTCTGACATTCCCATTTTCCCTGATTTTATTTTTATTGTCACTATTTACGGCATATTTAGACATAAAATTACTATATATTATTCTTTATCGCAAAAATATAATAATTGTGCATTGCAAAATAATCAACTCTCGTTAAACTAATTTTCAACAGCGATGAAGATTTGTCTCTCCGGGCGACGGTAAAGACCACCAAAAGGTGGCATGAATGGGGAAAGGCTAAGATGAGTGATACGGCAAAAGTTGTGGACATCACCGTCCACCAGGAAAAAAAAGATTTATACGAAGTAGGTGAAATTCCACCGATGGGTCATGTCCCCAAGCAAATGTATGCCTGGGCGATCCGAAGGGAGCGTCATGGCGAGCCTGAAAAGGCGATGCAGGTTGAAGTTGTTGATGTTCCAAAGCTGGAAAACAACGAAGTCCTTATTTTGGTTATGGCCGCTGGCGTGAATTACAACGGTGTATGGGCTGGTCTCGGTAAGCCTATTTCTCCTTTCGATGTTCATGGTGAGCCCTACCACATTGCTGGATCAGATGCTTCTGGCATCGTCTGGGCTGTAGGCTCAAAAGTAACTCGTTGGAAGGTCGGCGATGAAGTCGTCGTCCATTGTAATCAGGATGACGGGGATGATGAAGAGTGTAATGGTGGTGACCCCATGTTTTCAACCTCCCAGCGTATTTGGGGTTACGAAACGCCTGATGGATCGTTTGCACAGTTTACACGAGTCCAGTCTCAGCAGCTCATGCATCGTCCTCGTCACCTGACTTGGGAAGAATCAGCCTGTTATATCCTGACGATGGCAACAGCTTATCGGATGCTGTTTGGGCACCGTCCTCATATTTTGCGTCCTGGCCATAATGTTTTGGTTTGGGGGGCATCTGGCGGGCTCGGCTCCATGGCTATTCAATTGATCGCGACAGCTGGTGCTAATGCAATCGGGGTTATCTCTGACGAAACCAAACGTGATTTTGTCCTCTCCCTAGGGGCAAAAGGCGTTATAAATCGCAAAGATTTCGACTGCTGGGGGCGCTTGCCAGAAGTGGATGATGTCGAGGGTTATAAAGACTACATGAAAGAAGTCCGGAAATTTGGTAAGGCAATTTGGGATATTACCGGCAAAGGCAACGACGTGGATTTTGTTTTTGAACATCCGGGAGAACAAACTTTCCCTGTGAGCTGTAATATCGTCAAGCGCGGTGGCATGGTTGTGTTCTGCGCCGGGACGACGGGATTTAATCTCACCTTTGATGCCAGGTTTGTGTGGATGCGTCAGAAGAGAATTCAGGGCAGTCACTTTGCTAATTTAAAGCAGGCGTCACAAGCAAACCAATTGGTGATAGAGCAGCGTATCGATCCCTGTATGTCAGAGGTCTTCTCTTGGGATGATATCCCTAGGGCTCACACCAAGATGCTGAACAACGAACATAAACCAGGAAATATGGCTGTGTTGGTACAATCTAAACGGCCAGGTCTACGAACCCTGGAAGACGTCATCGAGGCGTAGTTGTTCCCTGTTGCCGGTAGGAATGCTTGCGATTAAAGATCAGCTCTCGGGTGTTGCCTGTAACAGTCAATATCCATAGCCAGTTGTTGATCCTTGGCGGTGATCTTTCCTACCGGTTTACGCTTTAAATCTATTGAATATATTCAAAGGCCAGAGGCATGTCCGAAAATATAGTGCTGTTTTCTAAGTGTGACAAAGCTGTCGAAGCTGCAGGCGTATTGCTGGAAAAGGCACGCCAATCGGTTTTTGCTCTCGTAAGCGATGGTGACCGGATAAGTGCGGCTATGTTGGAAGAACAGCAGTTAGCTGCACATGGGTACGCCTGGTTGGCGACATATGTCTCGGCACTGGAAAACATGCTGATCTGGGCGCGCAGGCTAAAAGACGAAAATGCCTATGGGGAAACGGAAAACCTGATTCTAAAGATCGCTTTTGGGGAGTACCTTTCGCAGATGAGCGGGGGGATCGCCATTAGTCAGGTTGAAATTGTAAGGCCCCGAGATCTTGGACTGGATCCAGAAGTGGTTTCTGAATTCCAAACAAAAGATGTCATGTCTTTGATCGATTCCGGCAATACCACCGAAAATAAAAAACATCTTGCGGCCTGCTTGGTAGATAGCATGGAGACCCGGAATTTTGGCGCCCTAGGTTTGGGCGACGAGACGCTTGATATGGTGCGTGATCAATTTCAAAAATTTGCCGATGATCATGCGGATGCAGCGCATGACTGGCATTTAAAGGATGAATTGATTCCGATAGAAGTTGTCGAGCAATTGGCTGAGTTGGGTATTTTTGGATTAACCGTTCCAGAAGAATACGGTGGCCTTGGCATGGGTAAGACCGCCATGTGTGTGGTGACTGAAGAATTGTCACGCGGATACATTGGTCTTGGGTCCCTTGGGACGCGCTCTGAAATAGCTGCCGAATTAATTCGTCTTGGTGGAACAGAAGAACAGAAACATCAGTGGCTTCCACGAATTTCAGCGGGAGAAATATTGCCGACAGCTGTGTTTACAGAACCCAGTACGGGGTCAGACCTTGGCTCATTGAGAACCCGAGCGGTTAAGGAAGGGGATGCCTACAAAGTTACCGGCAATAAAACCTGGATTACCCATGCAGCACGCAGTGACATTATGACTTTGCTTGCTCGTACAAACCCTGATGAACCCGGTTACAAAGGGTTGTCGATGTTTATCGCCGAAAAGCCACGCGGTAAGGATGGGGATGACTTCCCTGCTGATGGTATGAGCGGTGGCGAGATTAAAGTACTTGGGTACCGTGGAATGAAAGAGTACGAGCTTGGTTTTGATGGTTTCGAAGTAAAATCGGAAAATTTGCTCGGTGCGGAAGAAGGGCAAGGATTTAAACAGTTGATGGCGACATTTGAATCCGCCCGTATTCAGACTGCGGCACGGGCGGTTGGGGTAGCTCAATGCGCCATGGAACTTGGGATGCAATATGCCCACGATCGCATTCAATTTGGAAAACCGCTTTATAGTTTCCCGCGTGTATTTGGAAAGCTGGTCTGGATGGCGGTAGAGACGATGATCGCACGCCAGCTTACCTATGCTTCTGCACGGGAAAAGGATTCTGATCGGCGATGCGATATTGCAGCGGGGATGGCCAAACTTCTCGGGGCCCGAGTGGCTTGGTCTAATGCTGATAATGCACTACAGATTCACGGCGGAAATGGCTATGCTGAAGAATACAAGATCAGCCGTGTACTTTGTGACGCGCGCATTTTGAATATTTTTGAAGGTGCGGCTGAGATTCAGGCTCAGGTTATCGCGCGAGGCCTGCTTTCTGGGCGTAACTGATTAGTTTGAGGGATTTGCTTGGGAGTAAGGGGGCTAGAACTTCGGGTTTAGAGCCCAGCCATCGCCAAAACTTCTTTAGCAGTATGTCCCTTTTCTCTCAGTTCGCGAATTGACAGAGCATTGTAGCGTTTAGCTAAACGATTGCCTTCATCATCGCAGATAAGGTCATGGTGATGCCATGTGGGCACGGGAAGCTCAAGCAAGGCCTGAAGCAACCGATGGATATGGGTCGCTTCAAAAAGGTCCTTGCCTCTGGTAATACAAGTAATTCCCTGAAGAGCATCATCAACCGTAACGGATAGATGGTAGCTCGTGGAGATATCTTTCCGCGCCAGTACGACATCGCCAAACTCTTCTGGGGTCGCTTTGATCTGGCCTGCTGAGACATCTTGCCAAAAGAGAGGTTCAGCCAACTCAATGGATTTGTTCATATCGAGCCGAAGTGCATAGACTTGCCCTTTATTTATTTTTTCCTGGCGCTGGCAAGCGGACAGTTTTTTGCAAATGCCGGGATATATCAAGCCGTCTGGTCCGTGTGGGGCTTTGCCAGATTGTTCGATTTCAGTTCGGATTTCTTTGCGAGTGCAAAAGCAAGGGTAGATTAGGTTTTTATCATTGAGTTTATTGAGAGCCTTTTTGTAGTCGTCCATATGCTGGGATTGAATTCTTACCGGTTCTTCCCACTTTATGCCCAGCCAGTTGAGATCCTCGTAGATTGCTTCCTCAAAATGCTTGCGACAGCGTGTTGTGTCGATATCTTCTATGCGTAAAATAAAGTGCCCTTTAAGCGCCTGCGCTTGAGCTCTAGAAAAAAGTGCTGAATAAGCGTGCCCGAGGTGAAGAAAACCACTGGGGGAGGGGGCGAAGCGGAATACTGCTGGTTGGAGTATAGTCATGTCCTGAAATGTGTAACGAGATAGAGGTAAATGTCCAGTCGTGAGTGATATAAAAATACCAGATGAAAGCCTGCGCCCTGCGCTTGAAGCTCTATCCTTGCAAGATTCAGATATGGCTCACGCTTTTAAAGCATGTGGACTGCCCCCTGTTCGGTCGCAAGAACCTGGCTTTGATGGTCTTGTCCGAATGATTATTTCCCAGCAGGTGTCCGTACAGTCCGCACGCGCAATTTTAAATCGCTTACTGGGACAGGTGGTGGATATAACTCCAGAGAATATCCTCGCTCTTGATGATGAGGGCATGAAGGCGGCAGGATTGAGTCGACCCAAACAACGTTACGCAAGAGGTCTGGCATCAGATGTGTTGGAGGGCCGGTTAAATCTTGAGCAGCTTCCCGAATTGCCGGATGAAGACGTGATAGAACACTTGATCCAAGTGAAGGGGATTGGTCGCTGGACGTGTGAAGTTTACCTTTTGTTTGCGTTGCATCGACAGGATGTGATGCCTGCTGCCGACTTGGCTTTGCAAGAAGGGATGAAGCTCCTGAAAGGATTAGTAGATAGACCAAGTCCTAAAGAGATGTATGAGTTATCAGAAGATTGGCGACCCTATAGAAGCGCTGCCGCTCGCTTTTTGTGGCACTATTACCATCATACTGGGATCGCTTGATAATCTCTGAAATAATCGGTGGTTGTGTCTTTTGTTGATCATTTATTAACCATCTGGCTAAAATTAGTGACCCGGCGAAAAAAATCGTGTAAAGTTAAATGGTTATACATGGGGGGCATGAAGAATGTCAGAGATAACTTTATCTGGACAACGCCACGAGCCGAGCTCGGGCGGGCCAGCCAAAGAGCTAATAGTTATGTTACACGGATTGGGCGCTGATGGGCAGGACCTGATCGGGCTTGCGCCGTACTTTGCCAATGCCCTTCCTGATGCCGCTATTGTTTCTCCCGACGCACACCAGCCTTGCGATATGGCGCCAATGGGGCGTCAATGGTTCAGTCTGCAGAGTCGGGATCAGGATCTCATTTTGGATGGGGTCCGTACAGCTGCTCCGATCATCGAAGCTTATATTGCCAAGGAAATGGCACATTATAACCTATCAGCCGATAGAGTGCTGCTGATGGGCTTTTCCCAAGGCGCAATGATGGTCTATCATATTGGGTTCCGACAGAAGAAACCTTTTGCAGGGATGATGTGTTTTTCTGGAATGCTCGTTGCCTCTGATCTTCTCAAAGATGATTTGTTGAGCAGATGTCCCGTTTTGGCTATTCACGGCGACGCTGACGAGGTTGTTCCGCCTGAGGCCCTACCTGCTGCTGTTAAGGTTATGACAGAGCACGAAATTACTGTTTATCAGCAGATGATTTCAAAGCTCGGTCATGGCATTGATGAAAATGGCATTAGAATGGGTGTGGGTTTCGCAATAGAAACCCTAGGTTATAGTCCGATTGAGGACGACTAAGTTTTTCTTATGCTTCCATATCAAGGCTGCCTTTCACATGTGAGAAGCAGCCTTTTTTGTACGTTTTTTCATATTTTTTAAATGGGAGTATTGTTACAGTTGAATCTGAATTTTGTGTTTCTTTTGTTACGTGTGCACAAAATGTTGTATGCTGAGCCTAGATTTACTATTTATAAGTAATAACAATAGTATCGTTAAGTATCGTTAAACCGAGGTGTATAAGATCCCACGGAGGTAAAACGTGGTTTCCTTTTCTGGTAATCCGGTGTTAGTCCTAAATGCGGACTTTAGACCGATGAGTTATTTTCCCCTCTCTCTCTTGTCTTGGCAGGATGCTGTCAAAGCTGTGTTCCTTGAGCGCGTTCATATTGTTTCCGAATACGATAAAGAAATTCATTCTCCGTCGTTTCAGATGCGCCTACCAAGTGTGGTTGCTCTGAAAGAGTATGTTCATCTTGATAGACGACCCGCCTTTACCCGTTTCAATGTTTTCTTAAGGGATGGTTTTACCTGTCAGTATTGTGGCGTCCATGAGCGGTCAGAAGATTTAACTTTTGATCATGTCCTGCCACGGTGCCAAGGTGGTGGTACCTCTTGGGATAATATTGTAACGGCTTGTCAGGGATGTAATCTTGATAAAGGAGGCCGCTCGCCAAAAGAGGCTCGTATGCCACTAATGTCTTGGCCGCGTTGTCCGACTGTTCATGAGTTAAATGCCAACGGACAGGGCTTTCCGCCCAATTATCTCCACGAGAGTTGGCGTGATTTTCTTTACTGGGATACGGAACTGGAGGGTGAAACAGCGGTTACACTACTACAGTAAAGCCGTTGCCTTTAGCGATGATTTAATGATGCTTTTTTTGTCTTAGAGCCCAAAGGCACACGCTGGCTAGCGCGAGAGATATTGCAACATTATATCCGGCCATCGAAATTCCAAACAGATCCCATGGTGCTACGTCGCACCTGACAATAGGCTGGTTTAACAACTGGTTTGTGAGGTCATCTGCCGAGAGTGAAAAGTCGAGTGCATCCCCTTGGCATTCACTTGTGCCTTCCCACCAATGGTTTTCAACACCGACATGGAAAGCCGCGATACCTGCGCCGCCAATAAATGACAGGCTGCTGGCACCGAGAGTAAGCCGCGCAAGGATAGGGTTTTTCCGCAAAATCCATGCTAGGAGTGCGAAGCCAGCCGCGACAACATAGGCCCAGCGCTGATACATGCACAGAACACAAGGATAGAGGCCGCCAATATATTGAAATGCCAGAGCGCCAGCCAAAACGAGAGCGCTGGAGGCAATGGCCAATAAGGCCATATATCCGGTTCTTATATCAGATAGTATTCTTTTTATGGCGGCCATTTAAATCTCTTTGTGTGAGCTGTTTATAGAAGGTATTTCAGGGCGACAAACCCCGCTACAAGCAGTATGCAGAATATTGTGGCGAGAATATTAAGGTATTTCTCTATAAAAATTCGAATAGGTTGACCAAATTGCCATAGCAAACCTGCAACGATGAAGAATCGTAAGCCGCGAGCACCAATAGACGATATGCTAAAGATAGCAAAATTTAGCTCGAAAAATCCTGAGGCAATGGTGATGACTTTATAAGGAAAGGGTGTAACACCTGCAATAAAGACAATCCATGCACCCCAGTCATTATATTTGGAGCGAAAACTGTCTAGATATTCGGTCTTACCATAAAATTGAATTATTGGCTGACCGATGCTGTCAAATAGTAGTGCGCCAATGCCATAGCCAAGCATACCGCCGAGTACCGAAGCGATGGTCGCAACCAGTGCTATTTTCCATGCTTGATCTCGAGCCGCCAACACCATCGGGATGATAAGGATATCTGGCGGAATTGGGAAAACTGAACTTTCGATAAAAGCGATAAGAGCGAGCGCAAGCAACGCATGCGGATGTGCGGCAAGACCCATTGTCCAGTTGTAGAGGCTACGAAACACTATTTGCTTCCTTCCATTAATCAGGAAGCGAAGAAAACAGGACATCGTAGCCGAGGTCAAGCTTTGTGCTGAGATAATGTGATTAGTAGGGGGGGAAGTGAGAGGGCGTAGTCCTACTAACGTGTGCAATTCTATTCCAGCATCTGCACGATTGTTGCTAGGGGACCCTTATCTCCATCCTCGGTTTCCATTTTGATTCGTTGGTTTTGAGTGACTCGGAAAATTCCCGATCGCTCAAGTATACGAGCCGAAATAAAAATGTCGCGGCTACCATCATCAGGAGAAACAAAGCCATAACCTTTATCTGCATTGAAAAATTTCACAATGCCTTCGATAGTTGGCTCTCCGCTTTCACTCCCTGGTGGTGGCGGCGGTTCAGGCATGGATTCGACGCGATGGATATGTTTGACTTGCAAACCTTTGTCTCCATTTGTCAAATCGCAGACGAGTTCCGCCCCTTCTGGCAGGGATCTATGGCCTGCGCGTTCGAGAACGGAAATGTGAAGAAATGCGTCGGGTAAATCCTTACCCGCTTGTACAAAGCCAAAACCTTTGGTGGCATTGAACCATTTTACCCGAGCCTGCATATCAGGCAGTTCGCATTCAGATTGATCTATTACACTGGTTTCCAACATGGCGCACGGTTGCTCCGGACTGACCTTACTGTTGTACTCAAAGATTCTCCTGCATCAGGATAGCCAATAAGCTTATGAGGGGAATTTGAAGATTTGGGATCGGCCATTTTATGAATTATTTCCCCCCAAGAATGTGGCCGTTTAATCTTATAGTAACCTTAATTAAGGATTAAATTCTAGTGTTAGAATACTAAAGTTTGTGGCAAAAGGCAAAAGTTCATGTTTAGCGTGTAAAAAATGTGACTTCTTTTGGAATGATTAAATTTTTGAAAAAGGAGACTTGCTAAAGCCGTAAGCATGCGTAATATGCGCCTCCAGTGCCCCCGTGGTGGAATTGGTAGACGCGCGTGACTCAAAATCTCGTATCTTCGGATGTGCCTGTTCGAGTCAGGCCGGGGGCACCATTTCTTTTTCGCGAAAGTCGCCGTAGAAAAAGCGAATACCTTCGCTTTTCAGATAGCTATTCCCCGTTATTTTATATTACCATCATCTCTAAGTTTTTGGGAATACATTCCCTTTGTTTCTGCTGCTTTGAGGAAGATACTGATGAGTAAACTGGATGCTGTTCAAGCACATGTTTTAGCTGAATTGGCCAAGGAGCAGGGGGAGCAACTCCGGTTTATGGCGAACCTGGATTTACGCCTCGTCTTTGGCTACCTAACAGCACAGTTTATTCTTGTTGGTTGGATGACGGGGCAAGAGGGAATTGCTCTTCATATCGCCGCAGCGATATTGCTGGTCAATACCCTACTTTTTTCTGTTATTGTTCTCTTGTTAGTCCGTCATGGTCGGCGACGGCATCAAGCTTCCCAGACTTCGAGGAATATCGATTCGGCCCTCAAGCTTTACGAGCCTGGTTTCTACTTTGAAGGCCAAATTAAGAATCCAAATCGGCAAAGAGAAACAAATCCTCTGCTTTTGTATTGGCATCCGATCTATATTTTTATCTGCTCAGTGGCCTTTTTCGGCGTTAGTCTTCTCACCGGCTTTACGTATCTGTTCTAAGCGCGCGTGCTTGAGTTAAGTAGATGCTGCGAGATAAAGTTGATGGCAGTCTCTTTACCCGTTTCTCTTTTCCGCATTAAAACAATTTGTCGGGAATAGGCCTCGTTCGGGATTATTATTTTTTCCAGAGAAAGACCTTCAGCCCATGGAGCCGGCCAGTTTGGTGCTAACGCCAAACCAAGCCCCGAATTGACGAGAACTGAAATAGCCTCCAGCGCGTCAAGTTCACAGAACTCTTGTACCTTAAGGTTTTGATCTTCCAAATATGATCTTACGTATCCGCCGCCCCAGGATTTTTGATCATACCTTATGAAGGGAAGTTGTTGGAGCTGCTTGTGTAGGGCGTCACTCAATATATTGCCCTTGATTTTCTCTGTGCTCTTTGTTGTTGGTTCAAGATAATCTTGCGCGGTAATGAGGCAGAGTTTTTCCTGATGTAAATCAGAAACTTTAACGCCTTTTGGGATTTGGAAGGGTGGCTTCGTGATAATAACGGCATCGAGTTCGTCTGCGAGTAGCCTGTTGTATAGCTGTGCCGAAGTCCCGGGATGCAGCTTAATTTCTAGATCGTTTTTGCTGCTACCTAAAGATTTCAACGCGCCAGGAAGAACGCCGGTCATCGCGGTGGATATTGCGCCAAACTCTATGCGGCCTGAAATCCTGTTTCGGTTAAGTGCTTCAATTAAATTACGTTGTTCTTTGAGGATTTGCCTGGCATGCGGCAGTATTCGAATAGCGGCTTCTGCAATCGAACCGTATTGAGACACTGCAACAAGACTTTCAAGAAACTGACTATTCAAAAGATAGATATCCTTCTGTTTGAAGGCAATATAATACAGTAATTCTTAGTTGTTGTCTGTGCTAGAAAGCCCTCAATAAAATATTTGTTATTGTGAGGATTTATTATGAAAAGCCTGTTTCATCTTGCCTATAACGTTCGTGAACTAGAAGAATCACGGAATTTCTATGGAAAAACTCTAGGCTGCAAAGAAGGGCGGTCTGCATCTACCTGGGTGGATTTTGATTTCTTTGGTCATGAAATTTCACTTCATATCGGTGAGCCTTTCAAGACAGAAGCGACAGGGCAGGTCGGTGGTATCTTGGTCCCTATGCCACATCTCGGTGTTATACTCGATTACAAAGACTGGATAGTCGTTGCCGAGAGGTTGAAGGTGGCGGAAATTTCCTTTGTACTGGAGCCAGCAGTTCGTTTTGAAGGGGAGCAGGGTGAACAATGGACGATGTTCTTCTATGATCCTTCAGGTAATCCAATCGAGATTAAGGGCTTTAAGTCCCTAGATAAGGTATTTGCATCATGAGCATTCTGTTGCTGACTTCGGTCCCGCGTGAAGAGGAAGCAATGTGGCTGAATTCTCTTCGCGCATCGTTACCTAAAGAGGAGATCGTTCTTCCTGATCAAGTCACTAATAACGGTTCCGTAGATCTGGCAATTGTCGCCAATCCACCGCAAGGGATTTTGAGCACCTTGCCCAGTTTGAAATGGATACAAAGCCTCTGGGCTGGTGTGGATGCTTTGCTGGATGATCCGACGCTGCCAGAAGCGGTGCCGTTGGTGCGCCTTATAGATCCAACACTGGCGGGGTCTATGGCTGAGGCGGTGGCAACTCATGTGTTGGCACTCCATCGGAACTTGCCGCTCTATGCACAACAGCACCAAAAAAACCTTTGGCAGCAACATGAATTGCCGCTGGCTTCAGAACGGCATATTGGCATTCTTGGCCTTGGTGAAATGGGGCGCGCCTCTGCGATACAACTTACCCAGCTTGGCTTTAACGTTCGGGGTTGGAGCCGTTCTCTCAAATCGGTAGAGAATGTTCAGTGTTCCGCTGGGGATGAAGGGCTCCCGCAATTTCTGGAGGGCCTCGATATGGTCGTAAACCTTTTGCCGTTAACAGCTGAAACTCAAGGCATCTTATCTAAGACCTTGTTTGACCAGCTGCCAAAAGGGGCAAGCTTGATTAATTTTGGTCGGGGAGGTCACCAGGTGGAAGGAGATGTCGTTGCGGCCTTAAATAGCGGTCAACTTTCCCACGCTGTACTTGATGTTTTCTCTCAAGAGCCGCTACCTGAAGATAACCCGCTTTGGCAACATAAAGATATTACCCTGTTGCCCCACGTCGCGGCGCCAACAAATCCCAGAACGGCGGTTCAGATTGTGGCTGAGAATATTCAACGATACAGAAGTTCAGGACTATTACCTAAGGCAGTGGAGCGAGCTGCAGGTTATTGAGGTTTTTATAGCTTCCTAAACTGCTTGTCCGGCGGCATGGCCTGATGCCCAGGCCCATTGGAAGTTGAAACCGCCGAGGTGACCTGTGACGTCGACAACCTCACCGATAAAGAAAAGACCGGGCCGGGTTTTGCTTTCCATTGTCGTGGATGACAAGTCTTTGGTGTTTACACCGCCGAGAGTAACTTCAGCTTTGGCGTACCCCTCATCACCTGCGGGGGTTATAACCCATTTATGTATACCTTCTGCAACGGCCTTTAATTTTTTGCTGCCGAGGTCCGCTGGCGTGCGGTTTTGGGCTTTTCTCTCAACCCATTCTTGAGCGAAGCGTTTGCTTAGAAATGGTGCGAGAACATTGGTCAGAGACTTCTTCTTATTTGCCTCAGCGCTCAGTTCGTCTTCGATATTTTGGCCGGGTAGCAAATCAATGGAGAGGGATTTTCCAGGCTCCAGATAAGATGAGATTTGTAAAATAGCCGGGCCACTGAGGCCACGGTGCGTGAAAAGCAGGTTCTCTCTAAAGCTCTGCTTCTTGACTGAAGCAATACAGTCTTGAGAGATCCCACTGAGTGTTTTACAGAAATCTTTGTCTTCCTGATTTAAAGTCAAGGGGACCAGAGCGGGTCTAATTGGTGTCATCGGGATATCAAACTGCTTGGCAATGCGGTGACCAAAATCTGTGGCACCGATCTTGGGTATAGATAGCCCACCAGTCGCAATAACCAAAGAACTGCAAGTCAATGTGCCGGCGCTGCTTTCGAGTGAAAATTGCTCGGTTCCCGATTTTGGAGGAAGAGTGCGTATGGCTTGGACTGTGACGGGGTTCTTAACCTCAACACGAGCATCTCGGCATTCTGACAGCAACATATCAATGATTTCTTGTGCTGAGTTATCGCAAAAAAGCTGCCCGAGTGTTTTTTCATGATACTTGATCTTATATTTTGCCATGAGATCAAGGAAGTCATATGGCGTATACCGGGCAAGAGCTGACTTGGGAAAGTGTTTGTTGCCCGAGATAAAGTCGTTGGGTGTTGTGTGGATGTTGGTGAAATTACAGCGCCCGCCTCCAGAAATCCGGATTTTCTCGCAAAGTTTCTTGGCGTGATCGACAACCAGGACTTTACGTCCGCGTTTTCCGGCTTCAATCGCACACATAAGGCCAGCTGCACCAGCTCCAATAACGATCACATCCCAGTCTTGCATAAACTCTCTCTTTGCTTGGAAACCCGTGATCTCTAGGGCCAGATTTCTCGAACGTGAATTCTAGAAATTACGGATCACTTCAAAATGCTTGCTGGGTCATAACTGAATTTTGAACTGAGTCCAAGTCTCTAGCCGATCAGGGCAGCTATGAGAAATTATGTTCAAGCTAAGAATGTTTGGAAAGCTTTTGATTTAACACAATAATAGCCTCATGACTTGGGTGTGTGGTATAACGTGTAATAATTAGATCAGATAATGGATAAACCAATTTTAATGTACGAGGGGGAGCAGTTGGGATTAATTCTGTTGTGCGGAGGTCTGGCCTTATTTTCAATACTGCATCTGGCCACAGCCACAAGATCTATCAGGCGCCCTATCGTCGGACGATTGGGGGAGGGGGCCTATAAAGGCATATTTGCCCTGCTTTCCCTTGCCTCTTTTGGGGGGATGTTACACGGCTACGCGACGATGGAATATATTGAATACTGGCAGCCTGAGAAAATGGTGGTGCTGGCTCAAACCTTTATTTTTATGCCAATTTCATTTGTCCTGTTGGTAAGTTCTTATGTTTCGCGAGGGACACGAAGACTTACCCGTCATCCTATGCTTATTGGAGTTACTCTTGCTTGTTTTGGGCATGTGCTCGTCAACGGTGATCTAGCTGCGATCGTCTTGTTTGGCGGCATTGGGGGGTATTGTATTTTGGCAATGCTCTGGAGTGATATTCAAACTAAAGCATCGCTTGAAGAACGTGATTGTCAGCTTCTCGCTCAAACAGGTTATATGCCGTCGCTCATGAGGCTTAGAGTTGCACCTCAAGATATCCTGCCGAGGTTGGGTATTATCGGACCCTCCATTGGTGTGGTGCTGTATGGCTTGGCGTTGACCTACCATGGTCAGCTTTTTGGAGTATCACCACTTTCTTCTTTAATGTGATAGGATTTTCCCTCTACTCTTAAGCTTCAAACGTGTCTTAAAGCTTAAGAGGTTATTAGATGGATTGGGTTCCTGAAAACTATTCCAGTCTGCCATCGATGCTGATTTCGATTGGTTTTCTCTTAACGCTTATAGCCTTTGTCATCAGTGATATTCTTTGGCTCCGGGTTTTCACCATTTTGGCTAAGTTTGCGATGGCGATTGCAGCGTTGTTACCTGAGAGTGGCCCCATGTGGTTATCTTTTGCGGGCAATATGTTGTTGATTGCGATCAATGTGGTCCATTCAACCTTATTGATTATGGAACGCCGCCGTTCATGCCTATCCAATGAGGAGCAGCAATTAAAAGATAAGGCATTTCCCTCAATGGAGCGTGTCTTTGTTAAACGATTATTTGCAGCGGCTACGTGGTGCAATTTGGAAAAAGGGGATACTCTTCTGGTGGAAGGCGAGTGTCCAGATAAGCTTTTTTTGTTTCTTGAGGGGCAAGCGTTTGTTTCTGTCAGGCATAAACGCATTGGACAAATCGGGCCGGGGCAGTTCGTTGGTGAAATGTCTTTTCTAACAGGACAAAGTGCTGGAGCGACCGTTGTTATTCGAGAGCCTTCTCGCTGTCTGGTATGGCAAAGGGATGTTGTCGAGAAGTTGTATAAAAAGGACCATGACTTACAAATGATATTAACGGCTGCGATTGGTGTCGATCTTGCTGGAAAAATCATTTTGCAAAATCAACGGGCTGCAGGCTTAGGATAGATGAGTGGCTTTGTCTGACACGAAGTTTGCTTGCTTTTTCTGCTAAGCAGTTTACCTAGGGGCAAGAAATTATAACCATGTGGCTAAAATCATGACTAAAATCTATGGCATAAAGAATTGTGATACTTGCCGAAAGGCTTTGAAGTTTTTCGGCAGTGCAGCGAAAGACCATAGTTATCATGATTTCCGCGTGGATGGGCTTTCTATTGAAAGCCTTGAAAGTTGGATAAAGTCTGTTGGCTGGGAAAAGCTCCTCAATCGACGGGGCACAACCTGGCGGAATCTTTCTGATGATACGAAGAATTCTATCGATGAAAATTCTGCCCGAAAATTGATGCTGGAAAATCCGACGCTCATCAAGCGGCCCGTTTTTGAGCAAGAAGGTAAGGTCGTTGTTGGCTTTACTAAAATCGAACAAGCCTTACTAGGGCTTTAGGGGAATAGAGTGACTGATAATTCCGATAAAAAAACACCCAGTAAGGTCCCCCGAAAGACCCCGAATAAATTCCAGGGCGATAAAGCTCAAAGTGGATCAGAGAAACAACGCGCTCGTAAAGAACGGTTTGTATCTGAAAAACATAAAGCAGATGAACGCGAGGCGCCTCAGGCATCACCACGTGACTCCCGCAGTTCATATCGTGACCGACCTTCAAGGGATAGCGGTTATGGGAATAAGCCTCGCGATGATAATCGTGGCGATCAGAGCAACGCTGAAAATAGTTTCTACACAAAACGTTCTGATGCTGAACCAGCCAGGAGCGGGGAAAGACTAGCACGCGGTGCGCAGCGCGTAGACCTGCCAATGGGGCGTCTGCTCTATCATGTACTTGCTGTTTTAGATGAAGCAACAAGCTCAGATAGTCCTATAGATCGTGCAATTGCCTCACATTTTGCAAATATTAAAGGGCGTTTGACGGACCGTGATCACGCCCGTATCCGTGATATGGTCTGGGGCGTGGTTCGCCGTTACCGCCGATTGCTTTGGTGGCTTGAACTCAAGGGACAGACCCTTCAAATGAGGAAGCTCTTGCTTTCAGATTTGGCACTTACTCATGGTAAAACCGTACAAGATATTACAAATTTTTGTAAAGGCGGAGGTGGATACCTTAAGCGCCTAACTGATTCTGAAGCGCGTGCCCTGAACTCTATGGAAGGCAAGGAGCTTACAGAAGCTACGATGCCTGAATCTGTGCTTCTTGAGTGTCCATCTTGGGCTGAAGCTGGTCTACGTGAAGTGTTTGGTGAACGTTTTGGCGTTGAAGTAGAAGCTCTCAATGGTCCTTCTCAACTTGATATCAGAGTGAACCCTTTCAAAGGGAATCGCGAAGACATTATCCCTCGGTTGGAAAAAGCAGGCTGTAAGGTTGAAATCCTCGATTGGTTGCCAAATGGCATCCGTATTCACGATCACTGTAAAAAAGCGCATATGCCGTTTTATGAGCGTGGGGAATTTGAAATACAAGATGCGGGGTCTCAGGTTCTTGCTGCTATGGTCGCTGCTGAGCCCGGTCAACGGGTCGTAGATTTTTGCGCAGGCGCTGGGGGAAAAACTCTTGCCCTTGCTGCGGAGATGGATAACCGAGGCCAACTCGTTGCTTGCGATGTTCATAACAAACGATTGGGACGCGCAGCTCAACGACTTAAACGTGCGGGTGTCTTTAACGCTGAACGTAAAGTATTAGAAAGCGAACGAGACCCCTGGGTTAAAAAGAACAAAGGCAAGTTTGATCGAGTTCTTATCGATGCGCCGTGCAGTGGAACAGGTTCTTGGAGACGTGCGCCAGATTCGAAATGGCGGAGAGATGAAACGGATCTAGAAGAATTAGTCGCCCTCCAGGAGAGCATTATAACTTCTGCTGCGCGTCTGGTGAAACCTGGCGGAAGACTGGTTTATGCAACCTGTTCATTGTTGCCGTGTGAAAATGAGGAGCAGATCGTAAACTTCTTGCGGTCTCGACCTGATTTCAAATTGGTTCCAGTTAAAGAAGTCTGGGAGAAACAAATGCCAGTTTCTCCGCCTGAATATCTCGATGATATGCTGCGGCTTACGCCAGCCAGAAATGGTTGTGATGGGTTCTTCGCAGCTATTCTCGTTCGAGAAGAGACTCCGCCAGTTGTAACAGAGGCATCTGTGAGTTCAGAGCCAGTAGAAGTCGTCGAAGCCTCAAGTGCAGAAGCTTCTGAAGAGTAATTAACAAAAGCTGTTCGTTTACCTGAATGTAATTAAGGAGCGAGCAGCTTTTGACCTTGAAGATCTTTCACAGCTTGTTCTTCGTTGACTTCTTCAATTGAAAGGTATGTCCGAATAACTGAAGTTGTTCCATAGGCTTTGATATACCGTGTCTCTCCTGGCGACAGGGTGAGGGTGATCGGATTTTCCATATCAGAAGATATTTTGATCTCGTAAACGCCTGGTCTAGCGTCCCGATAAATAGCCTGATTCATAACGGCCTTGCCAACGGCTTTCTCATCTACCAGAAATTTAGGTTCTATTGCCGCGAGAAACGGTACTTTAGAGCGATAAAAATAGATTCGAGCATTGCTTTCAGATGCATGCGGTAGGCTACCTGTTATCGGCTTAGCTTTTCTACTGGCTCCGCAAGCTGTTAAAGTAAGAGACAGAATGAAAATTAATATGGCTTTATTTAATATCGACAACTTGAAACGCCCTCCGGTATGCCCTCGGCTATAATAGGCATTTCAGGGAAAAAATCCAGTAATCCTATCGCAATTCTATCCCTCGGATAATTCAAATATGCTGCGCTGCAAAATAATACTTGTTCGCAAGTGCGAAGGGGCGTATTTTACATAAAATTACAGAATTCGATCGGCCTAAGAAATAAAACAATAAATGTAGGTTTATCGTGAAATAAAAGTGCGGCAAGGGCTGCTTCTGGGAGAGTTAAAATGCATGATCCACAAGGGTATTATCTGGAAGATTTAGAAGAAGGGATGGAGGAATCTTTTGCTAAAACCGTAACAGAAGCTGATATCGTTCTCTTTGCGGGCATTTCCGGGGATACAAACCCAGTTCATATTAATGAAGAAGCTGCTCTGAAGAGTGTTTTCGAGGGCCGAATTGCCCACGGCATGTTAACGGCTTCTTTTATCTCTGCCGTACTTGGAACAAAATTGCCTGGACCCGGCGCGATATACCTTTCCCAATCTCTGCGTTTTAAGGCGCCTGTTCGTATTGGAGATACGGTGACAGCCAAAGTGCGAGTGAAGGATGTGGTTACAAGCAAAAAACGTGTGATTTTGGAGACAACCTGTCAAGTTTCAGGCAAAAATGTCTTAGAAGGAGAAGCGACCGTTATGGTTTCTTCAAGAGAAGATTAAGGTTCATTTTTCCAATCTTTTTTGAAAAATTTGACTAGGCTGTTTTCAAGCGGCTTCTGACCTTGTATTCATAGGCCTTCGGGCGTGTGCTTTATGTAATAAATATATTCCATAAAGCGACAATTAGGGCCTGTTACCAATAATTAGGTAGAAGTAAGGCCAGGTCAGGATATGGCGGTTTTTCATAATTTCACCAATATGCCAGCGGACGCTAGGGACGCTGTCATTGCCATTGGTAACTTCGATGGTGTTCATTTGGGGCATCAAGCTGTTATTCGCCAAGCCAGTGAGATTGCGAAAGAACTTGGTGTGCCACTCGCTGTTTTGACTTTTGAGCCACACCCACGTTCTTTGTTCCAGCCAGATCAACCTTGTTTTCGACTGACGCCCATGTTTGCTAAGGCACATGCATTGGTAAAAGTCGGTGTTGATCATGTCTTTATTCAAGATTTTACACTTGAATTTGCCAAACAAACGGCAGAATCCTTCGTTCTCGATACCCTTGTTCGTGACCTCGGGGCTAAGCACCTCGTCATTGGGGGAGATTTTTGTTTTGGTAAAGACCGTCAAGGAAATGCCAAGCTTCTTGAAACGATGGGTCAAGAGCACGGCTTTGGAGTTACGGCTGCGACTCTCGTAAAAGATAAGAGTAGCGAAGTTTTATCATCTTCTAGGATAAGGGATTACCTGCGAAATGGTAATCCGGGGGCTGCGGCGAGAATACTTGGCCGGTATTGGGAAATAGATGGCACGGTCCTGCATGGCTTTAAGCGTGGAAGAACCATTGGATTTCCAACGGCAAACCTTTCCATGGAAAATTATTTGCACCCAAGTCTTGGGGTTTATGCTGTTCGCGTTGCCAAGGCTGGCGTTGAGGGCTTTGGCTTGACCCATTGGTACGATGGTGTCGCCAATATTGGTAATCGGCCGACCCTTGAAGGCGATTGTGTGAATCTTGAAGTATTTATCTTTGACTTTGACGAAGATATTTATGATATGGACCTTCGGGTACAAATCATAGAGTATCTGCGCCCTGAAAAGAAATTTGATGGCCTTACGGCCTTAACTGACCAGATCGCGAAAGACAGTGAGCAAGCAAAAGAGCTCTTATTGAATTTAGATGATCACCCGATAGAGTTTGTTGTAACCACAACAAGTAATGAATAAGCAAAATAGTAAGACGGAAGATTGGCTCCATGAGCACGGATTATAAAGATACTGTTTTTCTCCCAAAGACTGAGTTCCCAATGCGCGGCGGGTTGCCCAAAAAAGAGCCCGAAATACTGCAGCACTGGGCTGATATTGGTCTGTTTGAAAAACTGCGTGTTCAAAGTAAAGGTCGTGATAAATTCACCCTTCACGATGGACCACCCTATGCAAACGGTCACCTCCATATGGGGCACGCCCTGAACAAGGTGCTTAAAGATGTGATCAATCGCTCTCAGCAAATGATGGGTAAAGATGCACATTATGTTCCTGGTTGGGATTGCCATGGCTTGCCGATTGAATGGAAAGTTGAAGAAGGTTATCGCGCACGCGGACAGGATAAAGATGAGGTTCCGGTCGTCGAGTTCCGTCAGGAGTGTCGCGAGTTTGCCGATAAATGGATCAATATCCAAATTGAAGAGTTCAAGCGCCTTGGTATTGAAGCGGATTGGGAAAAGCCCTATCGCACCATGGATTTTGCGTCAGAAGCCCTGATCGTAAAGGAAATGGGCAAGTTCTTGATGAACAAGGGCCTCTATATGGGAACGAAAGCCGTTCTGTGGTCCGTTGTTGAGAAAACGGCTCTGGCGGATGCTGAAGTCGAATACCACGAACTAAAATCGCCCACGATCTGGGTGCGGTTCCCGATTGCAAGCAGCAATAATGAATTACTTAAAGGCGCTTCAGTAGTCATTTGGACAACAACGCCTTGGACCATTCCGGCTAACCGAGCTGTCGCTCGCGGTGAAGAATTCGAATACCTGGTTTATGAAGTTACTGAACTGGGTGAAAACAGTCTCGCCAAGGTCGGAGAGCGTCTTGTTCTTAATCGCGAACTCTCTGAACAAGTTAGAATTGATGCCAAGATTGAAACCTGGAAAGAAATCGGAATTATTTCTGATTTATCTGGCGTAACTCTTAGTCATCCACTCGGTGGCTTAGAAGGTGCAGAGGGTGGGTTTGATTATCAAGTACCTCTTTTAACAGCCGATTTTGTCACTAATGATGCGGGTACTGGCTTCGTTCACATTGCACCAAGCCATGGTGCTGATGATAATGAACTCGGACGTCAACATGGCCTCGAAGTGCCAATGATGATTGATGAAGCCGGCGTTTACTACGATCATGTGCCATTTTTCGCTGGTGCTTGTGTCTATACCCAAGAGGGCAAAGCAGGTGATGCAAACGGCCGGGTTATCAAAGCTCTAATCGAAACGGGTGCGATGCTAGCCAAGGGCTCGATGCGTCATAGCTATCCGCATTCCTGGCGCTCAAAAGCACCGCTCGTTTTCAGAAGTACTCCACAGTGGTTTATCTCTATGGAGACCAATGATCTGCGCGAGAAAGCTCTAAAAGCGATTGATGACACCCGATTTATCCCTGAAAAAGGTAGTAATCGTCTCTATAAGATGATTGAAGGGCGCCCAGACTGGTGTGTATCCCGCCAGCGTGTTTGGGGGGTGCCGTTACCAATATTCGTGGAAAAGAAAACGGGTGAGCCACTGCGTGATCAAAAGGTTCTCGATCGAATCGTGTCTGCATTCCACGAAGAAGGTGGCGATGCCTGGTTTAATAGCTCTCCTTCTCGTTTCCTCGGCAATGAATATAACCCAGATGATTTTGAGCAAATCCAGGATGTAATTGAAGTTTGGTTCGATTCTGGTTCTACGCATAGCTTTGTCCTCGAAGCGCGTCCGGAATTAAAATGGCCAGCGGATCTTTATCTTGAAGGTTCCGATCAACACCGTGGTTGGTTCCACACCTCCCTGCTCGAATCTGCCGGCACCCGTGGCCGTGCGCCTTATGACGCCGTACTAACACACGGTTTTGTTCTCGATAACAAAGGCCGTAAGATGTCCAAGTCATTGGGCAATATTACCGCACCTGCCGAGATTAACTCTAGGTACGGCGCAGATATTCTCCGTCTTTGGGTCGTTGCTTCTGACTATTCACAGGATCTGCGTGTTGGCGATGAAATTCTTAAATTCCAGGCTGATGCTTATCGCCGCTTGAGGAATACTCTTCGTTTCCTCCTGGGAAGTTTGAGTGAGTTTTCTGAGACTGAACGGCTTCCAATCGCAGAAATGCCTGAACTTGAAAAATGGGTTCTGCATCGTCTGACTGAGTTGGATGGTGTTGTACGTAAAAGCTGTGAAGACTATGACTTCCATGCAATGTTCCAGGCCCTTCACAATTTCTGTGCGCTGGATCTATCTGCTTTCTATCTGGATATTCGCAAAGATGCACTTTATTGCGATGCTGCGGAGAATCTAGAGCGCCGTGCTTGTCGGACTGTTATCGACATCCTCTTTGATGCATTAACCGCTTGGTTGGCTCCAATCCTTTGCTTCACAACAGAAGAAGCCTGGTTGGCCCGTGGTAAAACCAATGAAGCAGAATCCGTACATTTACGAGCTTTCCCTGAAATTCCAACAGAGTGGAAGAACGAAACTCTCGCCAGTCGTTGGGATAGTGTTCGTGAGGTTCGTCGTGTAGTAACTGGCGCAATCGAAGTTCTGCGTTCAGAAAAGAAAATCGGATCAAGCCTGCAAGCTCGTCCTGCTGTTTACATCAGTCGTAATGAGCTTCTTAGCGCGATTGGTGACCTTGATATGGCAGATATCTGCATTACATCTCAGATAGAGTTGGTAAACGCAGATGCTCCAGAAGAAGCCTATCGTATTAACGATGTCGACGGGGTAGGCGTTGTTGTTGATACGGCTGAAGGTGAAAAGTGCGAGCGTTGCTGGAAGGTTCTGCCAGATGTAGGAAGCCATCCTCATGCAGAAGGAACTTGCAGTCGGTGCGCAGATGTACTAGGTGAAGCGTCATCCTAACGACGAGTTATCGGGAACAGAAAACATGATATTACGTGCATTGATTCTGACCTTGGTTATCGCCGGACTGGATCAGGCGAGTAAGTGGTTCATTTTACTTGAAGTAATGGATCCGCCTAGGGTGATTGAAGTCACGGGATTTTTTAATCTTGTTTTGACTTACAACACGGGGGTGAGCTTTGGGCTTTTTGGTAGTGAGTCCGAATGGCGTCCTTTCATCCTAGCAGGGGTGGCGCTTGCTATTGTGACTGGATTATTTGTTTGGCTTAGTAAAGAGCCGACAAAGATGATCGCCTTGTCAGTAGGGCTGATTAGCGGTGGTGCAATAGGAAACGTTATTGATAGATTTATGCATATCGGGGTCGTGGATTTTCTGAGTTTCAGCATCTCCTGGTTACCGTGGCGGATTTTTAATCCGTGGCCGGCTTTTAACTTAGCTGACAGTATTATTTTCGTGGGGGTTTTGGTTTTACTCTATGACGGCTTGTTCTTAACGCCATCTAAGGGTAATAAGTAAGTACCTTGGAAAAGGACGCGGATTGAGCGCATGAAAAGTTTACGTATTATTGGTTTACTCGTCATCTCTCTGGTAATGACCGGATGCAGTGATGGCTTCAAAGAACAAATCGGTTTAGGCAAGCGAGCCCCGGACGAGTTTAAAGTCGTGTCTCGTGCTCCCTTGAGCCTTCCACCAGATTATAACCTAGCACCACCTCGCCCAGGTGCCTTGCGTCCTCAAGAAGGATCCGCACAAGGGCAGGCTAAACGGGCGGTATTTAATCTCGATGGTACGGCTGGTCCTGAAAAGAGCACAGCTATCCAACAGGCTGGCCGGACGGATGGCGAAATGGCCCTTCTTAGGTCGGCTGGCGCTGAAGAGGCCCCTGAAGATATCAGATTGCTTATTGATCGCGAAACACGGCAGTTGAATTCAGAGAGCGAAAAAGTGGTCGATGCACTGATTTTCTGGAAAGATCAACCGAACCCAAATAGTGTTGTTGATGCGACCAAAGAAGCCAAGCGGATCCAAGAAAATGCAGCTCTGGGAACCCGTGGCCAAGGGGAAACCCCGAAAGTTGTTATCGAACGCGAGGCACCACTTGAGGGTGTTTTTGATGACATTTTCTAAGTAAGACTCTCAGTTTTGTAAAAAAGCTTCGGAAATTCCGGAGCTTTTTTTTGTTTTGCTCATTAAATACACGTATCTGATGAGTGTTGCCCTAGTTTTGCCTGATTATTATTCAATCAATTGTGAGATATCGTGTTGCTGTTAGGCTTGCCTTGGCGCCTCTCGCCTTCTACCTACATCATACTGCAAACTAGTTAGTTGATTTATAAATGTACTTTTTTAAAATACTAATTTCTTTTCGTAATGGTTCTGTCTTTGCGGCTCTATTCACTTTGTTGGGGATTCTGCCAGTAAGGGCAGAAGTTTTTAACCCTGATGTCTTTACCCTAGATAACGGTATGCAGGTTGTGGTTATACCCAATCACCGTGCCCCAATCGTTTCACAAATGGTATGGTATCGGGTTGGTGCTGCTGATGAGAGTCTTGGTGAATCCGGCAACGCCCATTTTTTAGAGCATCTGATGTTTCAGGGCACCGAGAAGTTTAAATCTGGTGAGTTTTCATCTCTTGTTGCTAAAAATGGGGGTCAGGAAAATGCTTTCACGTCATGGGATTATACCGCTTATCATCAAACTGTAGCCCGAGACCGACTTGAGATGGTGATGGAGCTTGAGGCCGACCGGATGACAGGGCTGATCCTGGATGATAAAGCCGTATTACCTGAACGTGAAGTCGTGCGTGAAGAGCGTAGAAGTCGGGTCGGCAACAGCCCTGGGGCACAACTGGGTGAAGTTATGCGGGCAACCCAATTTCTCAACCACCCCTACCGAATTCCAATTATTGGCTGGGATCATGAAATCGAGGCATTGAACACAGAGACAGCCTTGAAGTTTTATCGCAAATGGTACGCCCCCAATAATGCTGTTCTTATTATTACGGGAGATGTAACCACGGAAGAAGTAAAACCACTTGCTCAAAAATATTACGGGGTCATACCTGCAAAGGATGTTCCCGAAAGAATAAGGGTTTCTGAACCGCCTCAACTAGCAGCGCGCAGGGTTGTTAAAAAAAGTAAGCTTATCAACAGTCCATCGCTTACTGTGCGCTATTTGGCTCCGAGTTATCGCACCGCAGGGGATAACACGCCATACGCGTTGCAGGTCTTGGATGAGATTATTGGGAGCGGTCCAACAAGCAGGTTATATAAAAAACTTGCCGTGGCAGAAAAAACTGCTGCTTCAGTAGGCTCTTCTTATAGTCCAACCGCCTATGATCTCAGCACCTTTACTCTCTATATTTCACCAAGTCCTGGGGTGAACATTGAAATCGCAGAGAAAAGATTACGAGAAGAGCTTGTAGATATTCTCAAGACAGGGGTGAGTGAAGAGGAAGTCACGAAGGCAAAAACCAGAATGGCTGATGTGGCAGTTTTTGCACGAGATTCACTCTCAGCGGCGCCCAATATTATTGGACGAGCACTAATGACCGGTCGAACTGTTGATGACATAGAAGCTTGGCCTGATCGTATAGCTGCGGTTACAGCGGAAGATGTAAACAAAGTAATGCAAACGATTTTTAACGATAATCAATCTGTTACCGGTCTTCTTCTTCCAGAGGAAACCGAGTGATGATTTTTTTGATAAATAAGCACACCTTTTTCAAAAGCCTCTCTTGTTTGATGTTTGGTCTTATCCTCTTCTCTCATACTCTCCGTGCAGAGGATATTGTTGAGGTGAAGAGCGCAGAAGGCGTAAAGGCCTGGCTCGTTGAGGATCATAGTAATCCTATTATATCTATAAAATTTGCGTTCTCAGGTGGCTCATCTGTTGACCCCGAAGGTAAAGAAGGTCTCGCAAATTTTGTTGCCGCGACGATTGATGAAGGCTCAGGAGATCTTGATTCTCAAAATTTTCAGGGGAGGTTGAACGATTTATCCATTTCTTTGAGTTTTGATGCCGGGCGAGAATTTTTTAGTGGCGAGCTGGTGACTTTGAAGCGCAATCATGCCGAAGCCCTCAGACTACTTAATCAAGCGCTGACAGCCCCCCGGTTTGACCAAGAACCTGTTGAGAGAATTCGCTCACAAATATCTTTGTCTCTTAGCCGACGGATTGATGATCCTAGTTACAAAATACAAAAGATGTTTCGCAATCTGTATTATCCCACACATGTTTATGGGCGCCCTAATGATGGAACTGTTGAGAGTGTTGCAGCTTTAACTGTAACTGATCTGCAAAGTTACCTTAAAGACAATATTGCTTTGGATAATTTGACGGTTTCTGTTGTCGGCGACGTAAACCCTGACGAACTTAGGCCTATGTTGAATAGAGCGTTTCAGGGCTTGAGAAGTAAAGCCAAGCCCTTTCGTATTACGGGTGCAAAACCAAAAGTATCTGGCGGTGTTGTTATTATAAAAGAAGTTATCCCTCAAAGCGAAGTACTCTTGGTTCAGCCAGGAATTTCCAGAGATGATCCTGATTATTATGCGGCCATACTTGTGAACCAAATTTTGGGAGGGGGTAGTTTTTCATCTCGTCTCTATCAAGAAATCCGGGAGAAAGAGGGTTTAGCCTATTCTGTTGGAAGTTATTTTTCTCTCCTCGATCAAGCGCCTTTGCTAATGGCATCTGTGGCCACTCAAAATGATCGCGTAAGTGATTCTCTTCGAATTATGCGTGAGCAATGGCGCCTTATGGCTGAAGAAGGCCCGACTGAGCAAGAATTTGCCGATGCAAAGACCTACCTAACAGGGTCATTTCCCCTTAGTTTTACGAGTACGGGACGTGTGGCGAATATTCTTCTGGCGATGCAACTAAATGATTTGGGAATAAACTATCTTCACAACCGTAACAGCTATATCGAAGCGGTCACTTTGGACGATGCCAGGCGTGTCGCCAAAGAACTCTATAATGTTGAAGCATTAACGGTTATCATTGCGGGAGATCCTGTGGGTGTTGAAGAGGTGGAACCCATCCCTAATTAGCGAACATTACTTTGTGCTTAATTGCCTTTTTATGGCGAGGAGCATTTGTTAGTTTTCTTGTGGCCTCACTTGGTCAATACCTAATACAAGATGGAAAATATGTCCTACACACACGATGCTAAATTATGTCTTGAAACTTTCCTCGGTGAAGGAGGTCTGAAGCAAGATATTTTTGAAGAACAGCTTGAAAGCTGTCGGCAAAGCATAGTTCGACTAAAAGAAGATAAAGAAAGCGGTCGATTGCCATTTCTATCGATCCCTGAACAACGAGATGATCTTGCTGTGTGCCAGACGGTTGCCTCTTCTTATCGCGCAAATTGTAGTGATGTTATCGTCTTGGGAACAGGGGGCTCGTCACTTGGCGGAAGGACACTTTATGGTCTTGCCACAAGTACCTTTGGCCCGATCAATGGTGGTCCTCATCTTCATTTTATCGACAATATTGATCCCCATAGTTTTGATGTCCTTTTAAAGAGGTTGGATATATCCAAGACAGGATTGATTGTTGTTTCAAAATCGGGATCAACCGCAGAGACAGTTGCCCAATTCATGGCATTACTCCCTGCCTTCCAAGATGCCTATGGTCCGGAGAAATTGGCTGAGCGGATTACGGTAATTACCGAACCAAGACCAAATCCTCTTCGCAAACTTGCTCGGGATCTTGGGTTGGAGTGCCTCGACCAAAACCCTTTGATTGGCGGCCGGTTTTGTATTCTGACAATCGTCGGATTACTACCTGCTATGATCGCGGGTCTCGATGTAGCAGCTTTACGAAAAGGGGCTGCCACAGTAATCGAACAAGCCTTTGGCACAGAGGACATGGCTGAGATCCCAGCTGCTGTTGGAGCTTCAATTGCAACGGGCTTGCTCCGGCAACGTGATATCCGCCAAACTGTAATTATGCCGTACGAAGATCGGCTGGCAGATCTCGGTCTTTGGTACAATCAGCTCTGGGCGGAGAGTTTAGGTAAAGAAGGCAAGGGGACAACACCGATCCGTGCTCTTGGTACAGTGGACCAACACAGCCAACTCCAACTCTATTTGGATGGCCCTCAAGACAAGATGTTCACAGTGATTTATCACGATGCCAAAGGCCAAGGCTTACCTGTAGATTCTGTCCTTCCAAAAGGTGAAGATTCTCTAAGCTATCTTCGCGGTCGTACTCTTGGGGACTTGCTTACTATTTCAGCTGAAGCCACGACGCAAACTTTAGCTAAAAATGGTCGACCTGTTCGTAAATTCCTACTCGAAAAGATAGATGAAGAAACATTGGGTGCCTTAACTATGCACTTTATGTTGGAAACAGTGATTACAGCAGACTTATTGGGGGTGAACCCCTATGATCAACCCGCCGTGGAACAGGGCAAGATGCTGGCGAGACGGTTGCTCAAAGATCTCTGATATTTTCCAAGGAAACTTCACGAAAATGCTTATTTCGCCATTGTTAGGCGAGCATCATTAGCGCACTATTGTCGCGCTTGTTCTTCGAAATAGGAGCCTTTTGTGCTTATCCGTCGCCTACCCGATACCTTGGTCAACCAAATTGCCGCTGGTGAAGTCATTGAACGGCCCGCTGCTGCAATAAAAGAGCTGGTTGAAAACTCTTTGGATGCGGGATCTCGAAATATCGATGTGGTCATGCGCGATGGAGGCCGGAGCTACATCTCTGTAACTGATGATGGTTGCGGGATGAGTGCAGAAGGTTTGGGCCTTTGTATTGAACGCCATGCAACATCGAAACTTCCAAGCGATGATCTTGTCCATATTGAGACACTGGGTTTCAGAGGCGAAGCTTTGCCCTCTATCGGTGCTGTTGCTCGACTACAGATCACCAGTCGTGAAGCTGGTAGTGAAGATGCATGGGCCATAAAGGTTGAAGGTGGCGTTCTCCACGATCCACAACCAGCGGCTTGCAATGCTGGAACGCGGGTTGAAATTCGGGATTTGTTTTTTGCCACCCCAGCCCGGTTAAAATTTTTAAAAGCGGCTCGAACCGAAGTCAGCCACGCTGAAGATGTTCTCAAACGTCTCGCTATGGCACACCCACAAGTCGGTTTTTCTCTTTCAGATGAGAAACGTACAATCTTGAGATTACCGGCAAATAGTGGTGATCTTTTCGAAGTCAGATTAAAGCGATTGTCTTCGGTTATGGCGCGTGAGTTTGAAGAGAATGCTCTTGCGATTAATGCTGAGCGTGAATATCTCAAGCTTTCTGGCTACATCGGATTGCCCACACTTAACCGTGGTAACGCACAGCACCAATATCTCTTTGTTAATGGACGTCCGGTAAAGGATAGACTGTTACAAGGGGCTGTGCGCGGAGCTTATCAGGATTTCCTGGCACGTGATCGACATCCTCTCTTGGCCCTTTTCTTGGAGCTGCCTTCTGAGATGGTTGATGTAAACGTTCACCCCGCAAAAACAGAAGTCCGCTTCCGGGACGCTGCGTTAGTCCGTGGCCTTATTGTCGGCGCCTGTAAACATGCATTGGCTGAAGCGGGACACAGAGCTTCGACATCTGTTGGTAATGCAGCTCTTGGTATGCTTGAGGCTGCACGGGCCCAAAATGAACATGGCATCGTTCCTCCAAGACCTTCATCAGATTATTCTTGGCAGTCCAGGCCGTCTATCAACTATCCTTCAGGCCGTTTATCTGATGCGGTGATGGACTACCATGCGCCCTTGTCTGGGCAGTCCCAGTCTTCACTGCCAGGTGCTGAAAACTTTGCGCCCCACGCAAGAAACGAGCAAGGCAGTGGCTTGTCTGAAGAGAATGCCCCTTGGAACCAAGGTGAGGGAAGCTTTGAACCTGCGGGTTCGGAAGGCGATAATTTCGACCATCAGTCCCATCCCTTGGGTGCGGCACGTGCTCAATTTCATGAAAATTACATCATCACCCAGACCGCAGATGGCATTATCGTGGTTGATCAACATGCTGCCCATGAGCGTTTGGTGTTGGAAAAGATGAAAGGGCAGATGGCAGAACAGGGCGTAAAAACTCAAATGCTGCTTTTGCCCGAAGTTGTTGAGCTTGATGAAGACGCGGCTCACCGTCTGGTGAAAAGAGCGGATGAATTGGCAGAGCTTGGCTTGGTTTTGGAGGGGTTTGGTCCCGGAGCCGTAGTGGTGCGTGAAGTTCCAGCGATATTGGGGGAACGGGCAAATGCTGCAGGACTAGTTACTGATCTTGCGGATGAGCTTGCAGAACTTGGGGAAACACTCGCCCTTAAAGAGAGGGTAGAGCGCGTTTTGGGAACGATGGCCTGCCATGGATCTGTTCGCTCCGGTAGACGGCTGAATGGTGAAGAAATGAACGCGCTTTTGCGGCAGATGGAAGTGACCCCTCACTCGGGTCAATGCAACCATGGCCGACCGACCTATATTGAATTAAAGCTCGCAGATATAGAAAAACTCTTTTCTCGAAGATAATCGTCCCTATCTATACTCTGATCATATTGCACGGTTCGTTATTCGGATATTGACATTCTATCGGGGGATCAGCATTGGATTTTGACTTTCTTGAGCTTATACCAGCAAAGCGGTTTTCTGATGCCTTCTGCGATGATTTTTATCAAGAAGTTCCTAATGACTGGTGGGTTATCGTTACCGATGTGGTCAGTTCTACCAAGGCAATAGAAGCTGGGCGTTACAAGGATATCAATATGCTTGGTGCGGCCGGTATAACGGCCGTGTTTAACGTTGTTGGTGGTGCGACAATTCCCTTTGTCTTTGGTGGTGATGGCGCGACATTTCTCTGTACTGATAAAGACTGTCCTGAACTGATTGCTGAACTGTTAGCTGTCAAAACCTTTGGCTTACAGCATTACGATCTTGAGCTTCGGGTTGGTTGTGTCCCAATGCACGAAATTCGAGCACAGGGGAAAAATGTACAAGTTGCCCGGCTAGAGCTTTCACTAGGAAACAGTTTGGCGCTGTTTAATGGCGGCGGGTTAGGGCTGGCAGATAGTATAATTAAGTCCGATAAATCTGGGGAATACTGTAAAAGCAAACAAACCGAAAGACTTCCGAACCTCGAAGGCCTCTCTTGTCGTTGGCAGCCTTTGAAGCCTGTAAATGGCCAAATTCTAACTTTGTTGGTTCAAGCCACAGTAGAGAAGGATTACGCCAGAATTGTCGAAGGCATTCAGGAAATCCTCGGCCGTGGCAATGATGATTTCAATCCGGTTAAACCACAGGGACTGAAACTACGTGGTTTTTTTGAAAATTTCTCTCTTGAACGCTTCGCGACCAGCGCAGGATCTGGCGCAAGTTTATTGCCAGCATTAAAACTAATATTCGAAAGATCCTTTCAGCGCTTTGCGCACTTCGTAAATCTAAAATCAGGGCCCTACCAACCAGATACATATTTGACCGAACTGCGAAGTAATTCAGACTTTCGCAAGTTCGACGATATGGTTCGCATGGTCTTGGATTGTAAAAAGGAGGTTATTGAAGGGTTGAAAGAGTTCCTTGAACTGGAACATGAAGCCCGAAATTTAATCTACGGCATTCATCTTTCTGAAGAAGCTTTGATGACATGCCTTATGTTGGATCTTCGGCATTCCCAGCATCTTCATTTCATTGATGGTGCGGATGGAGGTTATGCCATGGCGGCAAAAAGCCTCAAGGCTCAAGCCAAGGCTTGAAGATTATCTATCTTCTAATCTTAGAAAAAAGAAAACGCGGGCTTTCCCGTATTTACGGTTATCGACTTCTTCAAAGCCAGGAGGCGGTGTTATGGTCTCTTTGGCGTCGGCTTCGGCGACGATGAGGGCGGTTGGGGCGATCCAGCCTGCCTTGTCCAATGCGGTGATTGCAGGGTCGCTCAGGTTTTGATTGTAGGGCGCATCCATCATTATCAGAGAACAAGGGTTCGTCGTCCTTGGTGGAAAAAGCGCGTCACCAGAAATGACTTGGGTCGATAGTTGTTCTTTGAGTGTTTTGATATTGCTCTGGAGAGCTGTGAGGCTCTCTGGAGCTTTTTCAATAAAGGTGACGTGTTTGGCCCCTCGAGATAGTGCCTCGAGCCCAAGAGCTCCTGTGCCTGCAAAAACATCTAATACGTACTGGTCTACCAGTAGTCTACTTGTACCCGAGGAAAGCAGGCCGCGGCTGACATCGCCTTGGAGTAGGATATTAAAGAGTGATTCTCTTGTCCTGTCCAAAGTTGGGCGCGCTGTTTTGCCTTCAGGGCATTCGAGCGGTCGTCCACGATGTCTGCCACCGACAATCCTCATGTTACGGACGCTTGTTCCTAGGTGCGGATTTAGTTGTCTTGCGTGTATCTGGTTTACCCTGTTTACTGATGGGCTTACTTACCGGGCGACCTGAGCCTTTGGCACTCGCTGCATTTCCTGGCTTGCCGGTATCTTTCCGACCTTGACCGGGTTTGCCTGTTTTCAGAGGCTTCCCACCTTTGCCAGTTTTTACAGGGGCTTCAACGGGTACTTCTTTTGGTAAACCCAGTTGATCCCGAACTAGTTTATATGGGAGTTCGACGATTCCACCTTCAGGAATTTCACCAAGTTGGAAAGGACCATAGGAAACTCTGATCAAGCGATTTACAACTAGGCCGAGGTGCTCACAAACACGTCTTAATTCCCGGTTTTTACCTTCTTGCAGAGACATGGTCATCCAGGCATTGGATTTGGCTTGATTACTGATAGCTGCTTCAATTGGGGCATAGTGTATGCCGTCAATAGTCATACCTTCGGCAAGAGCCTTAATGTGCTGGTCTTCAACGGTTCCATGAACACGGACGCGATAACGTCTGGTCCAACCCGTTGCAGGGAGCTCCATTTTGCGTTTGATTTCACCATCGTTGGTAAAAAGTAACAGACCTTCGGAATTGTAATCCAAGCGACCAACAGGCTGTAGGCGCGGCAAATCTTTTGGTAAGTTATCAAAGACTGTCGGGCGGCCTTCTGGGTCGCGGGCGGCCGTAATCTGGCCTTTTGGCTTGTGATATTTCCAAATGCGTGCGCGTTCTGGCTGAGGAAGAGGTTCGCCATCAACAACAATTGTATTTTCTGGGCCAACAACAATGGCAGGAGAATCCAATACTTTACCGTCGAGTTTAACCCGACCTTCGGCAATCCAGCGTTCAGCGTCCCTACGAGAACAGAGACCTGCACGTGCGATCACTTTCGCAATGCGCTCTTTCTTGTCAGAAACAGGTGCGGCCTCAACCCGTTGATAAGTAATGGCTTCATCTTTTGGCGAAGCGGGCTTACCTTTGATCGGTCGATTGTTGCCAACAGCCTTTGAGGGTCTGCCTTTGGTGCTTGGTCCAGACTTAGGACGGCTTGGTCGAGGTGTCTTTGCGTTTGTCATGGCCGGAATGTATGCCCGTGTTGGTCTCCTGTCTACTGCGAATAAAACAAATGACCTATGCAATTAAGATCAAGTGTCTCCGTTACTAGATCGGGTACTTGACCTAACACCGATTTAGACAGAAAGTTCGCAGTTATGGAAAAGGGCTCAGAATTCGAATATTGCAAGAAACCAGGCGAAGCCATGGCGTTGGCGCTTATAGAAGCCAAGACCGCAGCAGAGGCAGGTGAAGTACCCGTTGGGGCCGTTATTGTGGAGAGCCAGACAGGTAAAGTTTTGGTGCGATCGCATAATCGTGTCGAGCGAGATAATGATCCCACGGCTCATGCAGAAGTTTTGGCGATTCGATCTCTGGGAAAACAATTGGGGAGCGCCCGATTAGGAAACTGCGATCTCTATGTCACTTTGGAACCCTGTCCGATGTGTGCAACGGCAATTTCTTTTGCGCGCATACGCCGGGTTTATTACGGTGCTTACGATCCTAAAGGCGGTGGTGTCGAGCACGGTCCACGCATATATGAGCACAACACTTGCCATCATCGCCCCGAAGTATATGGCGGTCTGAGTGAAGAGGCTTGTGCTGCTCTTTTGAAATCATTCTTTCAAGGGCGTCGGTAAATATCGCAGGGATGTGTTTTTATTTTGAACGCTATCTTAACGGGCGAGTTCACGCCAGCCGATATCACGACGACAAAAGCCTTCAGTCCAGGTAATTTTGTCTACAGCCTGATAAGCCTTTTTCTGAGCTTCCTTGATATCCGCCCCCAAGGCTGTCACGCCTAAAACGCGGCCGCCAATTGCTTGCAGGGTTTTGTCGTCGCCAGTGGCAGTTCCTGCATGAAATACGATTACTTCTGGATCTTCGTTGGCGTCATCAACGCCTTTGATAACGGTATTTTTCTCATAGGACGCAGGATATCCTTTAGCAGCCATAACCACGAGCAGAGCTGTTTCTGTGTGCCAGTCGAGAGATACTTTTTCAATGCCGCCTTTTGCGGAGGCAAGAAGGGCGGGCAATAGGTCCGATTTCAAGCGTAGGCAAAGAGTCTGACATTCCGGATCACCAAAACGGACATTATATTCGATCAAACGAGGACCAGTATCTGTCAGCATGAGCCCTGCGAAAAGAACGCCTTTGTATGGGTGGCCTTCTGCTTTCATACCAGCGATTGTTGGCTTGATACAAAGATCGAGCACTTGTTGTTCAAGTTCCGGGGTTAATACTGGGGCGGGGGAATAGGCACCCATGCCACCTGTATTTGGTCCAGTATCGCCTTCGCCGACGCACTTGTGATCTTGTGCTGAGGCGAGCGGCAGGTAATTTTCACCATCCGTTAGAACAAAGAAGCTTACTTCTTCGCCCTGCATAAATTCTTCAATGACAACTTCGGCACCCGCAGCACCAAAGGCGCGCCCAGATAAAGCTTCTTCAACTGCAATATGGGCTTCTGTGAGTGTCATCGCGACGGTTACGCCCTTACCGGCTGCAAGTCCGTCGGTCTTAATGACAATCGGGGCTCCTTGCTCATCCAGATACTTTTTGGCGGAAGTTAAATCCGTAAAGCGCTGATAGCTGGCGGTTGGAATATTATACTTGGCACAAAAGTCTTTCATAAAACCTTTGGAGCCTTCCATTTCAGCTGCAGCGGCTGATGGTCCAAAAGCAGGCACGTTGATTTCTTCAAGTCTATCGACAAGACCATCAACGAGTTGGCCTTCTGGACCAACGACAACAAACTCAACTGCGTTCTTTGATACGAAATCGACGATACCATCGAGATCTTCTGCCTTAATGGGAAGGCATTCTGCGACTTCAGAAATTCCGGCATTTCCTGGGGCACAATAGAGTTTTTCGCAGAGTGGAGATTTGGCAATAGACCAGCAGAGTGCGTGTTCACGGCCACCAGATCCAACGACGAGAATTTTCATTTTGTGCTCCCGATATTCAGGCGATTTTTAGAGGGTCAATCAATCTGGCAAGCTTATGCCCTATTCAGCGTGGGAAAGCCAGTCTCAGTCTGTCTTCTCGGGTAGATTTATTTTAGTGTTAGTTGGCGATATTTTAGATTGGTCTGTCGACTTTCGATAAGGGGCTGTTTAGGATGGTTTCCAATGACTGATCTATTTTCACCTCCCCCTTCAGCACCATCTGGCGAACGTGGTAATAACGCGCCGGCGATGAGTGTTAGTGAGATTTCAACGTCGATCAAACGCGAGCTCGAAACTCGATTTGATCGTGTCCGTGTACGCGGCGAGATCTCTGGCCTTAAACGTGCTGGTTCGGGACATATTTACATGTCCTTGAAGGATGATAATGCGGTTCTGAGCGTCATTTGCTGGCGCGGGCAGGCTGCTAAACTCTCTGTTGAGCCTCAAGATGGCTTAGAGGTTATCGTTACAGGCAGGATTACGAGTTATCCTGGACGATCAAATTATCAAATTGTTATCGACAGTATGGAAGTTGCAGGAGAAGGTGCGTTACTTAAGCTCTTGGAAGAGCGAAAACGCATGTTGTCCTCGGAAGGTCTTTTTGCAGATGAGCGCAAACGTAAAATTCCCTTCTTACCCGAAGTTATCGGGGTCGTAACCTCGCCAACCGGGGCTGTTATCCGCGATATTATGCATAGGCTTTCTGATCGGTTCCCAAGGCGGGTTTTGGTCTGGCCAGTTCTTGTTCAGGGCAAAGGTTCTGCTGAACAAATTGCGGCAGCGATTGAAGGTTTTAATGCCTTGGAAATCGATGGTGACATTCCAAGACCTGATACGCTGATTATCGCGCGTGGTGGCGGCAGTTTAGAGGACCTCTGGGCGTTCAATGAGGAAATAGTTGTTCGAGCTGCGGCCAATTCACAAATTCCTCTGATATCGGCTGTAGGCCATGAGACTGACACAACGCTGATCGACTTTGCTTCCGACAAACGGGCGCCGACGCCTACGGCTGCAGCTGAAATGGCTGTTCCTGTTCGGGCAGAGCTCATCGGTGAAGTTCAAAATATTGGCCGCAGAATTTATTCCGGTGCAAACAGGCTTTTGAGCGAAAGACGTATGCAGGTTGAAGCCCTTTCACGAGGACTTCCTGATCCGAGGCGCCTGATCGAAGAAAAAATGCAACGGTTGGACGATCGTGTTGAGCGAATGCGAAATGCGATGAAAGGTTATCTGCGCCATCAAGTCTCAGGACTTTCAGAACTTTCAGCGCGCTTGCCACATCCCAAACAACAGATACTACTCGCCAACCAACAACTGGTTGCCCTCAAAGATAGGCTCAATACATCTGGATCGCACTTGTTGCCAAAACGACAGCAGGAACTCGACCGTCTTGATGCTGGTCGACGCATGGTTTCGGCAACCAATCTGCGGATAGAGAGAGCCGGAAATGAACTGCGGTCACTGGATCGGGTTCTGGAAGGTGTCTCCTATAAGAACGTGCTGAAACGCGGTTTTTCGGTTGTTCGCAGCCCGGATGGTAGCGTGCTGGGATCTGCAGATATTTCGGATGGTACCCGCCTGAATATTGAATTTGCGGATAATGCGTTTGTTGAAGCCGTTGCCGGGAAAGGGAATGGAGAATCGATCCCTCCCTCAAACTCGTCTTCTGGTGGTCAGCAGAAATCATCATCTAAGAAAAAGAAAACCTCTCCAAATACGGATCTCGCCCAAGGGAGCTTGTTGTGATCAAAGTCCTTTTGTCTGTTTTTCTTTTAGTATTTTTTCTTAACCAAAGCGTATCTGCTGAAGAAGTTGTCAGCTTAAAGGGCGAATTTGTTCAGGGAGGTATTATTCTGGGACAAGCGCCAAGCGGAGCTGAAATTTCCCTGGATGGTCAAAGGGTGAAAGCCTCTAGGGATGGCCACTTTGTTTTTGGGTTTGGTCGCGATGCGGAGGGACCAGTTGTTCTGATAATTAGCATACCGGACGGTACAATCGAAAAACGAGAGCTTATCCTTAAGAAACGCGATTATAAAATTCAGAAAATTGAAGGCGTTGCTCAGAAATATGTCTCCCCGCCAAAGGAAGTTTCTGAGCGGATAAGTCAAGACGCAAAGCTGGTCGCCGAGGCTCGAACGTCTAACTTTGATGAACCAATGTATGCAAAGGGATTTGTCTGGCCTGCTCTGGGACGAATATCTGGCGTCTATGGTAGCCAACGTGTTTTTAATGGTGTGCCAAAACGCCCACATTTCGGCGTTGATGTTGCCGCTCCGGTTGGAACGCCAATTACGGCTCCTGCACAAGGCATCGTTACTCTGGCTCATCCGGACCTCTACTATTCCGGGGGGACAGTGATTCTTGATCACGGACACGGCTTGTCTTCGACCTTTTTACATATGAAATCAGTAACGGTGAAGGTGGGTGATTTGTTACAACAAGGAGATCAGCTTGGTACTCTGGGCGCTACCGGACGTGTGACGGGACCACACCTTGACTGGCGGATGAACTGGTTCAAAAAAAGGGTGGATCCACAGACACTCGTAGGGCCAATGCCACAATAAAGTAGCTGTAAGTAAATCAGTTACAGGTTCTCAGTGTTTTTAAGTTTGTCGTAGGCGGCCTTTGGCCAACGCCGATGCAACCATAGCCAATCTCCGGGCTTTTCCCTGATCCAGCCTTCAATAATTTTATTGAGCTCAGTCATGCCATCAATACCCGCCTGTTCTCTACTGACAGTACCGGGAAAATCTACGGCTGAGTGACAAGTTAAGTGGAATGAAGCTGGACCTTTGCGTTCGCATTGTATGGGGAATACGACAGCATTTTTCTTAGCCCCCAAAAGAGCAGGGGCCGCAGGGGTCATTGCTGGGATGCCAAAAAAGGGCGCTTCGATCCCATCGTTCATTTTCTGATCTGCCAAAATGCCAACAGCAGAACCCTTTCTTATCGCTTTTAGCGATGCACGGGCACCTTCCACCCCTTTTGAGGCAGAAATATTTCCGGTTGAGGTTCTTATGTCATCAATTGCTTTCGCCACTAAGGGATTATTGGGTTGGCGGACAATGATGGTTTGTGGGTAGCCACGCAAGGCGGCTGTCATTGGGAGAACTTCCCAATTCCCCAAGTGAGCCCCAACAAAAATTAGGGCCTTGTCCTTTACTTCAGGGGCTTCAAATTTTTCGATGCCTTCGACAGTTATGTAGCCTTTGTCGAGTTGCACGATTTCCTTGAGATGAGGGTATTCAAAAATCACTCGGCCAAGATTATCCCACATATCACGAATAATATTTTTTCGTTCCTGGGGAGAGAGTTCAGGCATGGCAAGTCTGAGGTTAAGATCAGCTTTTCTTGTTATACCAAGATGAGGGCCAATATTCCGGCCTAAAAACCCACCAAAATTAGAGCAGAATTTAACAGGGAACAAACCTACCAGGCCGACCAAGAAGCGGAAACCAACAGCTTCAATTCTATGGCGAAAGATTGGGGGCGGGTTCATTTACAATCCGGTTAATCTATTGAGCAATTTCATGAGAGCATTGGGATTATCCCAAACTGCCCTGATGGGCAAGCAGTGGATATTATTTCGCAGATCGACAGGAACTTTAGCATAATCTTTTTCAGTCGTGTAAATGAGATCTACACCTAAGGCTTCTGCTGATTTTATTATATCTGTCAGATCGGATCGGCTGTATTGATGGTGATCAGGGAAATCTCTCGTGTCTTTTAGAACAGCGCCTTGTTGTTGGAGTGTCGTGTAAAATTTTTGAGGATAACCGATGGCGGCAAAGGCGAAGATTGATTTTCGGTTTAGTGCCTTTTGCAGGCTTATTGGATTATCTTCAAGTTCTGGTTTTGGCTCTGTAGCAGGTTCCACATGAGCGTGAAGGAGCGGAATATCTCCAAGGGATAATATCTCTGGATTAGATGGCGTATTATTCGAATTCATTAAGACAAGTGCATCTGCACGGGCAATACCACTGCGGATACTTTCTCTTAAGGGGCCTGCAGGAATAACGCGGCCATTACCAAATCCAAGATTGTTATCAACCACAATCAGAGAGAGATCTTTGAACAGTTTTGGATTTTGAAAGCCATCGTCCAACAATATAATATCAGCACCTTGTTCTATCGCTGCTTTTACCCCTTTTACCCGATCACGACTTACCCATGTGGGAAGAGTACTTGATAACATGAGGGGCTCATCACCAACCTCAGTCGCTTTATGTATGTCGGGATTTACCCGTAGGGGGCCCTGTTCCGTTCCGCCATAACCCCTTGATATGATGTGGGGGGAAAATCCCTTTGTCATAAGAGTTTCAGCGATTGAACGGGCAATGGGTGTTTTTCCGCTTCCCCCGGCACTAAGATTACCAATACAGATGACGGGGACGGTTACTTTAATTGGCTTTGCGAGGGCCTGCCGTAGGTACCCACCTATTACATAAAAGAGAGAAGCTGGGAGCAAAAGAGTACTAACGAGGCTGCGGTTTTTCCAAAAATCAGGTGCGCGCATCGGCTTGCTTTTCAAAATTTTCTGGACCAATAACACGATGCCCATAGGTGAGATCGGCTTCGACTGTCAAATCGTTAAGCTGTTTTTCAAGTTGTTGACGATAGAGCTCCAGCATTTCTTTAGATGCATCTCGCTCGACCAAAATGGGCGTGCCCCAAAGAATGATGCCACGGGAAAATGGCAGTGGCAAAAAAAAGCGATCCCAAGAGTTGAATACCTTGCAATTGGAAACGCTGCCAGTAACAGGAAGTATGGGACGTCCGGTCATTTGGGCCGCTTTTATAGCACCATTTTTTGCGCGCATTCGAGGGCCCTTGGGACCATCTGGGGTGACACCAATTGCTCCGCCCTTGTCCAGAGTTCGCTTTAAGGAAACTAGCGCAGAAGCGCCTCCACGACGGCTAGACCCTTCGACGGTTTTAAAGCCTAAATTTTCGATAGATTTAGCAATAACTCTACCATCTCTATGAGCGGAAATCAGCATATGAAACTTACTACGGTCACTATGTTTCCAAGCATGAAACATCATAATCATGCGGGCATGCCAAAAACAGCCGATGATGTTTGATTCTTGTTCTAAATATCGACGGGTTTCATCTGGTATCTTCTCTTGCCAGCGTGTTGTTGAGCGCACCAGAGAAATGTAGCTGGATATGAGCTTTGCTATGAGATTTTGAAAGAAGGCAGAGCGGAGAACCCGCTTGGATAATTTCATCGCTAGCTTTTAACTGATATTGCAGCACTGGCTGAGTCTTCATTTATGACGTGGGCTTCTTCTGCAAATTGTAGAGCATAAAGTTTTGCATAAGTACCGCCTTTTTCTACGAGTTCAGCGTGAGACCCTTGTTCGATAATGCGGCCATGATCCATGACATATATGACATCGGCATCAATAACGGTTGAAAGGCGGTGGGCTATGACGAGAGTGGTTCTGCCTTCCATCAACGTATTAAGAGCCGTCTGGACGTGGCGTTCGGACTCAGTGTCTAGGGCGGAAGTCGCTTCGTCCAACAAAAGAACGGGGGCGTTTTTAACCATAGCCCGTGCTATGGCTACGCGTTGACGTTGTCCGCCTGATAGACGAGAGCCACGTGGACCTACCAGAGTGTCATAACTATCTGGCAGAGCTTGTATGAACTCGTGAGCATGAGCGTTGCGGGCAGCGTTGATTATCTCTTCTTCACTCGCATCTGGTTTGCCGTAAGCAATATTGGCCCGGATCGTATCATCGAAGAGTTGGATTTCTTGGCTAACCAAAGCAATAGATTGGCGTAAGCTACTCATTGTAACTTCGCGAATATCTTGACCGTCGAGAGTAATACGGCCCTCGTTAACATCATAAAATCTCGGAATTAGATTTAGAATAGATGTCTTTCCGGCACCGGATGCTCCAACGAGAGCAATTGTTTGGTTGGCTTTGGCAATCAGGTTAATATTTTGAAGTGCGGATGTTTCATCATCGTAGTTGAAGTTCACGTTTTCGAAACGAACCTCTCCCTTGGATACATCTAAGGGCTTGGCTTTGGGGCGGTCTGTTATTGTGGGCTCACTGTCGAGGACAGAATAAACTCTGTGTGCTGCGGCAAGACCGGTTTGCATACTGGCATTGAGCTTGGATAATTTTTTTATTGGCTCATAGGCGAGTAAGAGCGCTGTTATAAAGGCAAAGAAGGATCCTGGGTCTTTGGTGCCTTGGATCACTTCATTTCCACCGTAAACAATTACAATGGCGATTGCGATGCCACCAAGTGTTTCCATAATGGGGGACAGAATGGAGCTTGTTCGCGCAGATTTGAGATTGAGACGTAATACTTTATAAACGGTTTCTGAAACACGTTTGGTCTCGTGATCTTCCATATTATAAGCTTTGACGTGTCGAATGCCCTGGAAGGCCTCATCAAGCCGAGTGGTCAACAATCCTAAGGATTCTTGAGTGTTCGTAGAGACTTTACGGATCCGTCGCCCTGTCTTTGCAATTGGCAATATTGCTGTTGGAAAGGCCGCAAAAGCGATCGTTGCTAGGAACCAATCTTGGTAAAACATCATGCCAATCAAACCAATAGCTGTCAGGCTATCTTTGCCGATAGATGTTAGGGTATTTGATACCACACCTTTGAGCATGTTGGCGTCATTGGTAAAACGAGATACCAAATTTCCAGAGGATTCTTCATGGAAATAGGCAAGATCCGTTCCCATCAACTTTTTAAAGAGCTGAGTTTGTATGGTTGCGATAATCTCCAAACCAACGTGCTGCATCAGCATGGATTGCGCGAATGTAGCCAGGCCTTTAACGAGGAAAATAGCGACAACACTCAAGGCAATTGGTAATAACAACTCTTCATTTCGATTGAGAAAGATGTCGTTGATTATGGGTTCCATTTGCTTTGCGAGCATGACTGTAGAGCCCGCAACTATCGTCATAGCAAGCAGAGATAATCCGATTTTGACTAACTGCCCGGAGACATAATCCCGAAAGAGCCTTTTAATCAAAAAACGTGTAGAGGCTTCACCTAAAGCCATTGTATTACTTTTTTTACTCGACATTTCGCTCATTCAAAATTGTACATATTACATGCTGTACTCAATAGTTGCATCAAATGCAGGGAGCTTTAATTGCCAGCAACTGTCATACCATCAATACGGATTGTTGGCGCGTTGCTGCCATAACGGAATGTTAGATCGCTAGCTGGGGTCATGTTCAAGAACATATCTTTGAGATTACCGGCGATGGTCGCTTCTGACACTGGGTAGGCAATCTGCCCATCCTCGATCCAATAACCGCCAGCACCACGGCTGTAGTCGCCTGTCAGACCGTTAACGCTTGATCCCATCATTTCTGTGACAAAGAAGCCTTGTTTGATATCTTTTATGAGCTCTTCAACGCTGAGTTTTCCGGCTGCCATGTATAAATTGGTTGTTGACGGCCCTGGGTTTCCAGAAGTTCCACGTGATGCGTGGCCCGTACTTTCCAAATTGAGTTGGCGCGCAGAACTGAGGCTCAATAACCAGGTTTTCAAGATACCATTTTCGATAATGTTTTGTTTGCTGTTTGCAAGACCTTCGCCGTCAAAGGGTTTTGACCGCAATCCACGGTGAATATGCGGATCGTCGGTAATCGTAATTCCGTCAGCAAAAATTTTCTTACCAAGAGATTCTTTGAGGAAACTTGTTCCACGAGCAATGGCTGGGCCTGTGATCGCACCAACCATGTGCCCCATAATGCTTGAAGAAACTCTGGGGTCATAGACGACAGATATATCATTTGTTGTATCTGGTTTTCGCGGATTGAGGCGTTGAATTGTTTTTAGCCCGGCATTGCGTCCAATCTCTTTTGAAGGCATGAGATCGTCGCCATAAACGGCACTGGAAAAATCATAATCCCGTTCCATACCGTCTTTTTCACCTGCAAGTACGGAGACTGATACAGAGTGACCGGATGACTTATAACTTCCAGAAAAACCATTTGAGGCCGCAAGCGCAATGGTTGCTTCTCCCCAACTTGCTTCTGCGCCGCCAGAGTTTGTCACACCTTCTATGGCGAGCGCGGCTTCTTCGCAGTCTTTGGCCCTTCGAATAAGTTCATCAGCGCTTGGCTCTACGGGGTCGTATATATCCAGTTTAGGAAAGGATTTAGCAATTTGCTCTTCGCTTGCAATTCCTGCGTAAGGATCTTCAGGAACCACTCTGGCCATGGAAATGACACGCTCTACAAGCTCATTTATCGCTTGGGGCGAGGAATCACTGGAAGAAACAACGGCATTTCGCTTACCGATAAAAACCCTAAGACCTAAATCGTTGCTCTCTTCACGTTCCAACTTCTCCATCTTGCCCAGACGTTGAGCATGAGAAACAGAGACAGATCGGAACATAACGGCATCAGCAGCATCTGCTCCAGCAGCCTTGGCTTTTGTAATCAGATCTTCAAGCAGATTTTGCGACTCACTGGACGAGGTCATGAGGGTTCCTTGCATAGAAAAGTTATGGCTTCATATATAGGCTAGCTAGCGCTTGGGATAAAGCAGCAGATAGTGCTTTTCTTTCTTTTTCTATACTTTGTAAGGAATGGAATTGTGTCTTGCGGTTGTGCACAAAGTTTTAGCTTGATGGGTGATGCATTGGTTACTGTATCGTGATTGCTGTTCTGGGCAGAAGCAATGTTCCATAAACGTAATTTAGTACCGGGTAAGTTTATTGCTAATACATTGCTTTTAAGAGTTTGTAACTATGGTCTAGGTTCTATAAAAATTGCATCTTATGCTTGAAGTGTTGGATTAATTATTATGGTTATTGATGTGAAGAAGTTTGGTAGTTCTTGTGGCGTTATTTTATTTTCACTAGGGCTCACAGCTTGCCAGACTACGGGGTCAAGTATTCCGAGTGAGGGCAAGACCTTGACCGATTATCCTTTGGTCGTCTGCGCAAAAAATCAGGGTAAAACTGAGTTACTTGCATACACTCATTTGGGTAATCGCCCTGTAACGAACCGAGACAGTGCATATTGTCAAAGTGCTGATTATGTAAAAGGTGAAATTGCAGGGTATCTAAAGGATGGTGGGAATTATTTCTCCGGCTTAAAAGGAGAGTTTAATATCGTTTGTGCCGAAGGGTTTATAGCCCTTGGTGATCCTTTTGAAATCCCAAAAAGTTGTGCGCTTAACTAGACAGATAATCCCCAAGGGTATTGCTATAATCAAGTTGGGATTATAGGTTTAAGACAAAACAGCACCGAAGATAAGCCTTCGGTGCTGTTTTGTTTACGTAGGTAAAAACTCAGACAGTTGTCCGTCTTTTCCTGTTATAATCGGCTTTCAAGTATCTGATTTGTAGCGGAAACAATCGCTTTGATAGATGCGACAGTGGTATTGGGATCGATACCAACACCCCAAACAGTTTCCCCTTCAGCCGTTTTAAGTTCTAAATAAGCGACCGCTTTTGCATCTGTCCCGTGGGTAAGTGAGTGCTGGTGATAATCTTCAACACTTAGTCGTACGCCTAGATTTTCTGCAATAGCATCAGTGAACCCTGCGATTGGACCGTTGCCCTTGCCAACAATCTCTTTGGCTTCTCCAAAGTGTTTGATTTGTGCTGTCAGGTGGCGAATCTCTGCCGCATGGGTGTCTGGAACAGTCGTGTGACTAATGAATTCAACTGGATTTGTTGTGCGCAGATAAGCTTTTTCAAAGCTATCCCAAATGACTACAGGGGTGATCTCTTTACCTGATGTTTCGGCAATATTTTGAATTTTCTTGGAGAAGTTGACCTGAAGATCCCGCGGTAAGTCCATATGGTAATCGTTCTGCATGATATAGGCGACACCACCTTTACCAGACTGACTGTTAATGCGAATGATGGCTTCGTAGCTGCGGCCAATATCCTGAGGATCAATTGGTAAGTATGGGACTTCCCAGTGATTGGAGTTGTTAGCTTTTAATGCTGTCATGCCTTTTTTAATGGCATCCTGGTGAGATCCAGAAAAGGCTGTGTACACAAGCTCTCCGACCCATGGATGACGTTGATGCACTGGAAGCTGGTTACAGTATTCAGCGGTATCTTTAATTTTTGTGATGTCAGAAACATCAAGTTCCGGGTCGACGCCTTGTGTCATCATGTTTACGGCAAGTGTAACCAAGTCAACGTTACCAGTACGTTCACCGTTACCAAAAAGTGTACCCTCTACGCGATCCGCGCCTGCGAGTAATCCCATTTCCGTGGCAGCAACTGCTGTGCCGCGATCATTGTGCGGGTGCAGACTGATGATGACGGAATCGCGTTTGTTAATGGTATTACAAAACCATTCAATTTGATCTGCGTGAACGTTTGGCGTCGACATTTCTACCGTTGCTGGAAGGTTAAGAATAACCTTGTTTTCCGGGCTGGCTTCCCAGACCTCCATAACGGCTTCGCAGATATCAATTGCAAACGGCATCTCTGTTCCGGTAAAACTTTCTGGAGAATACTGGTGAACAACCTTGGTTTCTGGAACTGTGGAGATCAATTCCTTGATCAATTTCGCGCCTTCAACTGCAATGTCTATGATGCCTTGTTGGTCCTGGCGGAAAACGACACGACGCTGTAACTCGGAAGTCGAGTTATAAAGATGAACAATAACGTTTTTCGCGCCGCGAATACTGTCAAAAGTACGGCGAATTAGATGTTCACGTGATTGGGTCAAAACCTGAATTGTGACGTCATCAGGGATCATATCTTCTTCGATCAGCGTGCGTAGAAAATCATAATCCGTTTGAGATGCAGACGGGAAGCCAACTTCAATTTCTTTGAAACCCATATCCAAAAGCATCTGGTACATCTTCATTTTACGCGTGGTATCCATTGGCTCGATAAGAGCTTGGTTGCCATCACGTAGGTCGACAGAGCACCAAATTGGGGCTTTTGTTATGGTCTTTCCAGGCCATGTACGGCTTGCCAAGGAAACAGTTTCAAACGGCTGGTATCTTTCAAATGGCATTTTGTTCATAACGTTATTCTCTCTAGCTTTCCGGGGCGCTCGTATTTCGGCGAATCTCCCGGTATTCATTATATAATATTTTGATATTTGAAGTTAGCGGCAAATAATACGATCACCGGGGGCCGCTTAATGGCTTCGATGATCGTCAATAAGTCGTAGGAGACCTGTCAGAGAGCTGATGCCATTTGGGAGCTCAATCTGGGAGATTTGATCTTTGATCAATTTTTTTGAAACAGGTGGTGTCGATGTATGCCCCTCTGTAAGGGTATAACACTCTGTAATGATTTCAGATGAAGGTAACATTTTGCGGTAGTCCAATAAATTCCGAGTTGCAAATAGCATTAACCCCGGCTCTCTCAATCAGGAGGCCGGGTTAATAAGTCGCTCTAGGAGGCGAGTGCTCAGAATTGGTCCGCTTTTTGTCATGAAGATAAGATGCTGTGCAAATTAAGTGGGGTCAAGCTTAGAATAAATGATTTTGAAATCAGTTTAGTTTCTTTTTGTCTTTGAGAAAATCAACACAGACAAAAAGCATATTTACCTTCTTGCCATCAACTGAAAGGGGGAGGACAATGTCCTCGATAGTTTTAAACTCTTTATAGGGGCCCACGTAAGGAGGATTGGCGATAACAGGAGCACGATCTTTGACAGCTTTTTCCAGCATGGACCAAAGTTTACTTGGCTTTTTTTGATGGGGTATCGTTGAGAGCCAGGCACCGGTGTGATTTTCGTTCAAATGGCGGCTGACTTCCGAGCCGATTAAACGGTACCTGAAATCCAGGGGTTCGAGCTGAACTTCGTGAATAAGAATGTTGGGCAAAAGGTGTCGAAGGTCTGCCGGGTCCAAATCGGCACGCGCAGGCATTAAGCGCTCGCCTCTCATTTTATCCCAATACTGGAAGACTTCAAAATTTATAACTGACTTAATCTTATTCGGGTCGAACACAAGTTTTCTTTCGGTATTTATTTTTTCCAGATTGCCTTGCCAGTACCAGGAAGTCCCAGTTCTGACCACATAGCATCTACTTTTTCTATAACCTCTGAATCCATGCGAATTTCTTCGCCCCATTCTCGTTTGGTTTCGGGTTCCCACTTGTCAGTGGCATCAAGGCCAATTTTGGATCCAAGGCCGCTTTCAGGAGAGGCAAAGTCGAGGTAATCAATTGGTGTACCTTCGATCACGGTGATGTCGCGCGCAGGATCCATTTTTGTTGATACCGCCCACATAACGTCTTTCCAATCACGGGCATTAATGTCGTCATCTACGACAATAACCCACTTAGTATACATGAATTGACGGAGATATGACCAGACTCCCAACATGACGCGTTTGGCGTGACCGGGGTAGGCCTTTTTCATCGAAACAACAGCAATACGATAACTACACCCTTCTGGGGGCAGCCAGAAGTCGGTGATTTCTGGGAACTGTTGCTGAATAAGAGGGATGAAAACTTCGTTGAGCGCTTCTCCTAAAACAGAAGGCTCGTCAGGGGGACGTCCTGTAAAAGTAGAGAGATAAATAGGTTCTTTCCGCATTGTTATTGCGGTGATGGTAAAGACTGGAAACGGCTCTACCGAATTGTAATACCCCGTGTGATCACCGTAAGGGCCTTCGTCGCCGTATTCATCCAGGCTCACATAGCCTTCCAATACGATTTCAGCGTTAGCAGGGACCTTCAAGGGAATGGTCTTACAATCGACAAGTTCGACCTTTTTGCCGCGAAGCAATCCAGCAAATTGGTACTCTGAAAGAGTATCGGGCACAGGCGTTACGGCCGCAATAATGGTACCGGGATCTGAACCTAAAACGACTGCGGCAGGTAAGGGGTCAGGTTTTTGTTTTTTCCAACGCGCATAGTGTTGGGCACCGCCTCTATGCTTGAGCCATCGCATGAGGGTTTTGTTCTTACCGAGCACCTGCATACGGTATATGCCGAGATTATAAACATCGGTCTTTTCATCGCCGGGCCCTTTGGTGACAACCAGAGGCCAGGTTATCAAGGGGGCAGGTTCACCCGGCCAACAGGTTTGAATAGGAAGTTTTGCGAGATCGATATCATCCCCTGTGAGAACAATATCCTGGCACGGTGCAGAAGAAACGTTTTTGGGTTTCATCGCCATTACTGTCTTCAGTAAAGGTAAGTTGCTCCAAGCTTCCCTGAGGCTGGCTGGTGGTTCAGGCTGTCTTAGGAAGGCCAGAGTCTCTCCGACTTCTCTAAGTTGTTCTGGTGTCCGTTCCATCCCCAGAGCGACACGTTCAACAGTGCCAAATAAATTGACAAGAACGGGCATGCCATAAGGGGTGCCGTCTTTGTGGATTACATTCTCAAAAAGAACAGCAGGACCTTGCTCAGCCAGAAGTCTGGTCTGAATTTCAGTCATTTCCAATTCTGGGGAAACCGGATGGTTAACTCTTACAAGGCGCCCTTGTTCTTCAAGGTGCGAAATGAAATCCCGCAAAGACGAGTATGGCATTTTTTACGATCAAGCTTATTCTGGTTCAACGATCAAGGCTGTGCCTTCTACGCTGGTTATACTCACCTTGGTGCCTTCAGGTAAATCCCCGCCTTTGATTTTCCAGATTACCCCATTGACGGTTTCTCTTCCGACCCCGTTTTTTAGGTCGCTGGTAAGGGCAAAAGTTTGTCCGACGAGATCCGAGCCTCGTTTGTTTAGGTTTGGATTTTCACTCGCAGGAGGGTGCTTGCGCGCATAAATCCGCCACACAGCGACAGAAACTACTGAGAGTACCGCAAAGATGATGATTTGTTTTTCCCAGAGCAAATCAGGAAAAAGAAAAACTAGGCCACCAACGATACCGGCGGAGACCCCCATCCACAGCGCAATGGCCCCTGGTGCAAAAACTTCAACCGCAATCAAGAAAAGGGCAAAGACCCACCAGTACCAGAATTGAACATCTGTAAAGCTTTCCATAAAGCTTAAGCCCCATCATTTTTGTTGTTTGAAGTCCAAGGTGATTTGCTGGTTGATGAGGGTGAGTCATCGTTGCCGATTACCGTTTTTGCGAGTTCTGCGATCCCGGCAATAGATCCGAGTATACCAGTGGCTTCCATTGGCAGGATCATGGTTTTTTGGTTGGGGGAATCGGCAAACTTGCCAAATGCTTCGACGTATTTTTGCGCAACAAAATAGTTAATCGCTTGAATGTCGCCTTCAGCAATCGCCTTGGATACTGATTCGGCAGCCTTGGCTTCGGCTTGGGCCTCACGTTCACGGGCTTCAGCATCCCGGAATGCGGATTCTTTACGGCCTTCAGCTTCAAGGATAGCGGATTGTTTAAGGCCTTCTGCCCTTAGAATTTGAGCCTGACGAACACCTTCGGCTTCCAAAATGCTGGCACGTTTGTCTCGTTCAGCCTTCATTTGACGCCCCATGGATTCGACCAAATCCTTTGGGGGGGTAATATCTTTGATTTCCACGCGAGTTACTTTGACACCCCACGGTGCGGTGGCTTCATCGACGACATTAATAAGTTCTGCATTAATTTTATCACGTTTGGAAAGGAGTTCATCTAAATCCATTGATCCCATGACGGTACGAATATTCGTCATGGTCAGGTTCAAAATAGCGCGCTGAAGGTCTCTAACTTCGTATGCCGCCATCGCCGCATCCATAATTTGATAAAAGACAACTCCATCCACCTCGACGGATGCATTATCCTTTGTAATGACTTCTTGGGAGGGGACATCCATGACAGTTTCCATCATGTTCAGCTCTGCGCCGACCCGATCGACGATAGGGACGATTAAATTTAAGCCAGGTTTAAGAGTCTTCGTATAGCGGCCAAAACGTTCGATGGTTATTTCAGTTCCTTGAGGAACTGATTTTACACCCATAAGAACAAGAATGACGGCCACGACAACCACGGCGATCGCAAAAATGGAAAAGGCGGAAAGCATATGAACCCCTAGAATGAAAATTTCAAAAATTTTGCAACTGTTAGGATGGCGATTTCTGATGGATGAGGAAATGAAATTCTTAATAAGAAGGTAAATTGTTACTATATTTCGTATAAGGCGTGCGCTTTGATATTCTGTTGCATGGGAGCTATGCGATTTTTTATATAATTTTTTTGTTTTTTCGCTATTACTCTTTTATGAAGAGGCATATAGTACTTAGTAGTACGTATGTACCGAGACAATTTCGGCTATTTAGTAAGAGTGACAGTAATGGCACAGTTTTTTGTGGTTGGCGGCGAATATGCAGATACTTCTTTCTGCGATGCTGTTGGGGGGGCCGAGGAGTGGATCGGTCCATTTGAAGATTATGAATCCGCAAAAAAGGAATGGTCGCGTAAGGCGTGGCTTACGGTTGATGAGTGTACAACTCGTTTCCGTATTGAGCGGATTGATAAAGATGCACCTCCGCCGTGTACTGACTAAATAACGTTTTCTGATGCCTTGGGAACTTCCTCGTGACCAAAGTGCCAGGCTTCGAATAGCCAAAGGGTATCCCTTTGAGGCTCCGAACTCTTCTTATCTGTTCGTGGATGGGGAGGCGGAGCCTTTTTCTGATATTCAGAAATACGGGATACTATTGAAGGAGCGAAAAGCTGTAATCGCTCATGGCTCTAATCGTGCGCCTGAACAACTGGCGCGAAAATTCGCCTCACATAGCTCTGGTAAAGAGCCTATACCCGTAACCGCGATATGGTTAAGCGATCATGATGTCGTTTATTCGGCTCATGTTGCGCGGTATGGATCTGTGGCAGCAGAGTTGATTTACAGCCCTGGTACGGAAGTGCAGATATTTTTGACCTGGCTCACCGAGACCCAGTTAAAGAGAATGCATGAGACCGAGTTACCTGGTGGCCATTATTCCTATGGTCACATTAGTAGTAGTTGGGTTTCGGCTGATGGGCTTGAATTGCCAATCGATCCACTCGGCCTTGCTGTATATCGAAGTTCTATTGGAATGTTGAACTACAATGGCAATCCCGTAGCCATTTCTTCCCTTCCAACTCGAAATCGTTCTCATCTCGCGTGGTCTCAGGAGCAAGCCCTAAATTACATTCATGACGCAGGTGACCTTGAGGCGGAATTAGATAAGGCGATTCTCAGAACAATTGAGTCAGATTTGTATCGGACTCAGGTTGTGAATAAATTACGAAAACAATCTTTAGATGTTTTTCATCCGACATATGCTATTGTAGAGTGAACGCTCTGATGCTTTGGTATTCTTTTTTTCTTGCATTTGAAAATCAGGTTCTTTAAGACCGCGCTTCTATACGGCTTTACAGGGATCTGTTGCATGAGATGTACAGATCGCGATTGAGCCAAAGTCATCTACTGGTTGGAGAGGATGTAAAGTGTCCAATGCGCACGCCCTCTTCCAATTGGGGATGGACTTGAATCAAGATTCAAGCACCACCCAAACGGAAGAAAACAATACCGATTGTCAGCAGGCTTTTGATACTGTCGCAGTCGAAGCGTCTAATGTTGTTAAATTTGATGAAGAACCTAAGGATTTCTTTATTGAGCGAGACGGCGAGAAGTTTGCAGGTATGCACTTGATCATAGATCTATGTGGTGCATCTCGTCTTGATGATCTTGAGTTTATTAAGAGGACGCTTATCGATTGTGTCGAGAAGTCTAAAGCGACTCTCCTGCACATTCATTTACATCACTTTACGCCTAACGGTGGCGTATCAGGTGTGGCGGTGCTTGCTGAATCTCATATTTCTATCCACACATGGCCGGAAAAAGGCTATGCGGCACTGGATGTGTTTATGTGCGGTGATTCAGAACCTCATAATGCGATTGATGTTCTCAGCGAGGCCTTCAAACCCACTAAAGTTGTGGTTGACGAAATGCGTCGTGGGAAGGAAGTGGGATGAGGGAATGGGTAACGGAAGCTCTACATGGGGATTTCAAAACCAGTTTTCGCGTCAACAAAGTCCTATTTGATAATCAGACTGAGCATCAAAATCTGGTAATCTATGAAAACGAAATTTACGGCCGAGTAATGGCTCTGGATGGGGTTACACAGATTACCGAGCGAGATGAATTCATCTATCATGAGATGCTTGCTCATCTTCCAATCTTTGCCCACGGATCGGTAAAGAAGGTTCTGATCGTCGGTGGTGGTGATGGGGGTATGCTTGAGGAGGTTCTTAAGCATAAGGGCGTCGAAAACGTTACTATGGTAGAACTAGATCATACCGTAATCGAGTTGAGTAAAAAGCACCTTCCGATGGTATGTGGTGATGCTTTTGAAGATCCCCGTCTTGATCTTGTTATCAAGGATGGGTGCCTTTTCATGAAGGAGTGCCGTGAGCAGTACGATCTTATCATTGTCGATTCGACCGATCCTATCGGACCAGGAGAGGTTCTTTTTACGGATAATTTTTATACAGATTGTAAAAGTTGCCTCGCCGATAATGGGATTCTAGTTACGCAGAACGGTGTGCCTTTCCAACAAGCCGATGAGCTAAAATCAACAATGACTTTCTTCAAACCGATTTTTGCTGAAACGACTTGTTATATGGCAACAATTCCAACTTATGTTGGAGGACCCATGGCTTTTGGCTGGGGAACAAACCGGGTTGGCTTGAAAGATACGTCTTTGGAAGAACTGCAAGACCGCTTTACGGCTTCAGGGATCGTGACCAAATACTATACGCCGGAAGTTCATAAAGCTGCGTTTGCTTTACCAGGTTATGTACAAAAACTTGTCGCCTGACCTACTTGTTGGTGTCGATATCAGCTATAGAAGGAGCTTTCGAGCTCCTTTTTTTATGAACACAATCTCTAGCCGATCCTTTTAGCGGGCATAAGGTCTCTTACAGAATTACCAAAATAAACTGCATCAGCAGTTTCCAAGTCTTCTGATGTCAAAATTTTCTCGGTGAGATCTTTGTAACCTTCTTTTAAAAGACGGGTTCGGAGTGTGCCATTGAGGACACCGCTGCTTATCGGGGGGGTGAACAATTTTCCATCAACTTCCATAAAGAAGTTTGTCCGTGCGCCTTCAGTAATTTCGCCATGTTCATTGGTAAAGAGGACTTCATCACAGTTGGTTCGCTTGTTCTGAGCGGCCAATTCATCTTCGTAAAATTCTCTGCGGGTTGTTTTGTGATAGAAGAAGATGTCACTACTATCGACCACTTTCTCAGAAAGGACATAATTGATGGCCTTTGAGGGATTTTGCAGCTGTATTGGCGTGGTCGTGATTGTGATTGAACCGTCTTTCAGAAGTAGAAGGCGGATTCTTTGGACTCCTGTTAATTGAAGGCTATTCAATTCGTCTTCGATAGTGACTCGATCGAAGGGATACCCAAAAAAACCGGCTGAATTTTCCAAACGTTCCAGGTGTTCTTCGAGAAGGTAAAAGCCTTTATCCTCTTGCCATCGTAATGTTTCGATCAGATCAAAAAGCGGTTTGGCATAGCCAGCGAGATTCCCAGATAAGAACTGTCCCTTTAAAAGGCATTCCTGGTATTCGGATTCCGGGCTGGAATCAAACACGATCCCGCTGCCGATACCCATTTCTCCCGAGCCGTCGTTATCAACGACCAGCGTGCGAATAGCGACATTAAACTGGGTGTCACCGTTGGGGGCAATGTGGCCTATAGATCCGGTGTAAATGCCACGAGGCTCTTGTTCTAACTCTGATATGATTTCCATTGTCCGCACTTTGGGTGCCCCGGTAATTGACCCGCAAGGGAAGAGGCGCTTTATCAGATCAACTGGTGTAATTTGATCCAAAAGCTTACCGACAATATTTGATGTCATCTGGTGGAGGGACCGATAGGTCTCGACAGTGAATAGTTCGGTAACTTTTATGGTTCCAACTTCGCACACGCGGCCCATATCGTTTCGTAAAAGATCCACGATCATCAGGTTCTCTGCGCGGGATTTTTCATCCTGTGTTAGCCAGGTTTTATGCGCGTTGTCTTCTTGCTGTGTTTTCCCGCGCTGCGCGGTTCCTTTCATGGGGCGTGTTCGCGCATTGTCCCCTTCAGTAGATAAAAACACTTCAGGAGACAGGGAAAGAACGACCTGATTACCTGTATTAATATAGGCGCCGTTTGCCACACTTTGTCTTTGGCGTAACTCCTGGAAGAGGGCGATGGGGTCGCCTGAAATCTTAAAGTTATGCTTGAAGGTATAGTTAACCTGATAGGTGTCGCCGGCAGCGATATAGTTTTTGACCTTGTCGATCGCTTCGCAATAGCTTGTCTCATCCATCGATGGGGTCAAATTTTTAAGCTGATATTCCCCGCTTCTTTGTTGTGCCAGGAATTTGTGAGTTTCAGCAGGGCTTAAGGTTATCGCATTTTCAAAAACACCAAACCATAACAGCGGAACTTTCCGATCTTTCTCCATAGGGAGCAAAGGCGTTAGCTTTTCTTCTAAAAGGTAACCAAGCTCATAAGAAAGATAACCTGCGAGATGTTTGCCCTGTGCTTTTTGAAGCGACATTTGCTCAAAGGCAGATGCCAAAGAAGAAGGCGTATCGCAACTAATAATGCTCGAGGGATTGATAAACAGTACGGACCCTTTACCGGAGAGCGTATCGTCCAGCAGTACAAAGGGTTCGGTTTGTTTTTGTAAGTACTCGTTCATCAGCCTGATGTTTGGTTTTTATATCAAAAAGAGCTTTAACGCGCCCCGCCACTGAGGTCCAGTTTTGTTTGGTTCTATCGATTGAAAGTTAACTTATATTCGTAAAGGAGGCAGCCCGTTTGCGTCTGGTTCTTGTTTGAAACCGCAATGCAGATGGATAGAAGTTTAACGGAAAAGGTCTCTAAGTACTAATTTCCCAGACGACAGCATTGCGGACATCGGTGTCCTCAAGAGATGAGGACGTTCGCACTGAATAGGCAATAACACGTTTCAACCCGGTTTTGGGTAGATATGTCCGACCTGGGTCGCCCATTAAAACGGTCGTTCCTTGATGCGAGAGCTCTTTGAGCCATTGTGTAATTTCTTGTGCCATGGGGCCGTCATAACATACATCACCGGCGAGTATGATATCCCACCCCAAATTAGGGCCCCCAACCAAATTAACAGTCGTTGTTTGGATGTGGGCTCCATTGAGTTCGGCATTAAGCTCTGTGGCAGCTATTGCAAAGGGATCTATATCTGCTGCGAGAACCTCTATTGCCCCTGCTTGTTTAGAAGCTATAGCTTGAAGACCACAACCGCTTGCAAAATCGAGAACTCTTTTGCCTTCGACCAGAGAAGGGTGATCCAAAATATATTGAGCAAGGGCTTGGCCACCTGCCCAGGCGAATGCCCAAAACGGGGTATCCAGCCCAAGTTTTACCAACTCATCTTCCCCGTGTTGCCAAAGGGGGAGATCCTCAGACGCGAGATAAAGCTGGATTCGATCTCCAAGAAGCGGTGTACCTGTTGGGCGGGTATTTTCTTTTATGAAAGCTATAGAGTCAGTAATCGGCTCAATCATCAGACGAAGTAAGCAGTGTTAAATAGGAGACGAGACATTTAGCCAAACTCACTTGACGTTTGCAGCCATAAATATTCCTGTAAGAAAGATCCATCCGATGATCCTGTTGGATTTGAATTTGGTCAGGCAGTCATGGGCGTCGTCAATTTTTACAGTGGATATCTGCCAAGTAAAGTGAAGTGCCAGGGCGCCAATTCCAACCCAGAAGGGCCAGATTAACCCCATAACCCATCCCGCAGTGGCAAAGCAGACAGTGCAAAGGCCGTAGAATAGAATAAGCCAGTATTTCGTGTGTCGACCCAGTTTAAGGGCGGTGGATTTAACGCCAATCAAGGCGTCGTCTTCTTTGTCCTGATGGGCATAGATGGTGTCATAGCCGAGAGTCCAGGCAATGCCGCCAATATACAACAGCAACGCGGGCATCGAGATTTCTCCCCGAACGGCAGCCCAGCCAACCAATGCACCCCAGTTGAAAGTGAGCCCCAACCAAGCTTGTGGCCAGTAAGTGATGCGCTTCATAAAGGGGTAGCAGATCACCAAAATAATAGCTGATGCTGCTAAGATCATGGTAAAGGTATTGAACTGTATAAGAATCAAAAGCCCGATTGTTAGCTGTAAAGCGAGGAATGCCGCCGCTTGCTTCATGGACAACTCGCCGCTGGCGAGAGGCCGTGTTGCGGTTCGGGCGACCTTCTTGTCATAGTCTCGGTCAGCCATATCGTTAATTGTGCAGCCGGCGCCACGCATTGCCAAAGCACCAATGGCAAAGAGGGCTAAATAGTAGGGCGGGGCAAAAGAACTACCGAGTTGATACCCGGGTGCGGTAGTAGCAAGCATCATTGACCACCAGCAGGGGAAAAGCAGAAGCCATGTGCCAATAGGGCGATCAAGTCTTGCTAAACGCAAATAAGGTCGCGCCCAGGCAGGAGATAATCGGATAATCAGATGATCATTCTTTATGTCACTTGCGTTTTTGGTCATATCGGACGTTGTGTTATCTCTTTTGCGGATGTTATCAATTTGCTTCAAACGTGATAGATACACGTGATGTCGGTCTTTGTGAAGGTAGAGGTTCGAGAGATGGAGCGGGTCGTTACGAGACTCTATGTTAAAGACAGCTTGTCTGAAGGCGCTACTGTTGGGTTAGATGCCGCTGGCGCCCACTACCTACGCTCCGTGCTTCGTCTTAGTTCAGGGGCTCGAATCGGACTGTTTAATGAACGCGATGGTGAGTGGCTCGGAGTTATCGATGGATTGGGCAAGGGTTGGTGTTCTCTTCAGATTCAAGAACAACGTCGTGCTCCTGCTGATGAACCTGATATTTGGCTGGTGTTTGCACCTATCAAAAGATCTCGTATCGACTTTCTTGCTGAAAAGGCAGGAGAACTCGGTTGTTCACGTATCGTCCCAATTTTTACACGTTATACCGATGTGAAACGAATTAACCGTGACCGGTTAGCCGCTCACGCCCGAGAATCCGCAGAACAGTGTGAACGTTTATCTGTGACCGAGGTCGATGATGCGATTACACTGGATAAGCTTATCGAAAATTGGTCTTCTGATCGACGGTTGCTGGTTTGCGCCGAATTTGGAGATGCAGCGCCAATTGCACAGGTTTTAACAGACTTACTGGTTGAAGAACCAGATGCTGGTCGGCAGCCCTGGGCTGTTTTGATTGGTCCGGAAGGCGGTTTTGCAAAAGAAGAGCTTGAAGCTCTACGTCGCCTTCCTTATGTGACATCAATCGGTCTTGGCCCTCGTGTACTACGGGCTGATACTGCTGCTGTCGCAGCCTTGTCTTGTTGGCAGGCGATTTTAGGAGATGGGGGTATGCGCCCACCAAAAGGAACAACGCCGGTTACGGTTGCCTAAATAAGGTAATCTTTCCGCATCTATGGAATATGAACTATGTCCGACGCTTCTTCCTCATCACCCGTAATTACGGATAAAGCCCAACTTATTTCTTACTTTGAAAGTGGAAATAAGCCTAAAGACCAGTGGCGAATTGGGACCGAGCATGAAAAGTTCGCCTACTGTGATGAAACTTTTCGGCCACTAAAATACGATGGTGAAAAGTCGATCAAGGTTATCCTTGAAGGCCTCGCCAATCGGTTTGGTTGGACGCCTGGTTATGAGGGCGAAAATATCATTGCACTGACAGATGCAGGAGCTTCTGTAACTCTAGAGCCGGGAGGACAAGTTGAGTTGTCTGGGGCTCCATTGGAAACAGTACATGATACTTGCCGTGAAGTTCATGCTCATTTGCACCAGGTTAAGGAAATTACGGAGCCCCTAGGTATCCACATGATGGGTATGGGGTATAATCCCAAGTGGAATCGCGACGCAGTGAACTGGATGCCAAAAGGGCGTTACAAGATTATGCGTGATTATATGCCTAAGCGCGGTAATCTTGGGTTGGATATGATGAGCTTGAGCTGCACGGTTCAGGTCAATCTCGACTTTTCCAGTGAAGCGGACATGGTAAAAAAATTCCGTACTAGTCTCGCGCTCCAGCCTATTGCAACAGCTCTTTTTGCAAACTCACCTTTTACAAATGGTAAGCCAAACGGCTATTTGAGTTATCGCAGTCACCTCTGGACAGATACTGATCCCGATCGTTGCGGCATGTTGTCGTTTGTATTTGAAGATGGCATGAGTTTTGAGCGCTATCTCGACTATGTTCTCGATGTACCGATGTACTTTGTTTATCGAAACGGTGTTTATCACGATGCAAGTGGCGAATCTTTCCGTGACTTCATGCAGGGTAAGCTGAAAGTCCTTCCCGGTGAGTTGCCAACGATTAAAGACTGGGATGACCACATTACGACTGCTTTTCCAGAAGTGCGGATGAAGAAGTTTCTCGAAATGCGTGGCGCTGATGGCGGACCTTGGAAATCACTTTGTGCATTGCCAGCGTTATGGGTTGGTCTTCTTTATGATCAGTCTGCCTTAGATGCTGCGTGGGATCTTGTTAAGGGCTGGAGCGATGAAGAGCGCCAGCTTCTCCGAGCTGAAGTACCTGCTAAAGGTTTCAATACTGAGATTAGAGGTAAGAAAATTCAGGAACTTGCGGTGGAAGTCGTAAAGATTGCCGCAAGTGGTCTTGAAAACCGTGGACGTACGGATGTTCAAGGTCGCGATGAGACTCACTTTCTGGAGACTCTGATGGAAACGGCTGAGAGTGGTATTACGCCGGCGGAAAAAAATCTGAAGGCTTATCATGAGCGTTGGAACCAATCAGTTGATCCAATATTTGTTGAGAATGCTTACTAAACGCTCAAGTAAATTAGCTGTGGGTTACGGGTTGGTTCTTCTGGAGCCAACCCTTTTTTTACATAAAAAAAGCCCCAGCCGAAGCTGGGGCATCAAGAAATCGATACAAGGGTCGATAGGAGGTTGTGAAGGCAATTCTACCTTAGATTGTATTAATGAAAAGTTAATTTTACAATCTTAAGTAGTTTTATCTCACGATGTGCCGCCTACGGTAATCTGGTCAATGAGTAGGGTTGGCTGGCCCACACCAACGGGAACACCCTGTCCGTTCTTTCCGCAGGTGCCAACGCCATCATCCATTTCCATATCGTTTCCGACTTTGGAAATTTTTTGCATAGCCTCAGGTCCATTACCGATAAGTGTTGCGCCTTTAACGGCCTCACCGACGACGCCATCCTTAACCATGTAAGCCTCTGTGCAGGCAAATACGAATTTGCCAGAAGTAATATCGACCTGGCCGCCACCAAAGTTCACGGCGTAGATGCCGTTTTTCACCGACTTTAGCATTTCTTTCGGATCGTGCTCTCCATTGAGCATGATGGTGTTGGTCATTCTAGGCATTGGGATGTGGGCATAACTCTGCCGACGGCCGTTGCCAGTTGATTCTTGCCCCATCAATCGTGCATTTTGACGATCTTGCATGTAGCCGACAAGTATGCCGTCTTCGATTAAGGTGGTGCATTGTGAAGGGGTGCCTTCGTCATCAACTGAAATTGACCCTCTGCGATCAGAGATCGTTCCATCGTCAACGACGGTAACTCCAGGAGAGGCAACGCGCTCACCAATCCGATCACTAAAGGTGGATGTTTTTTTACGGTTAAAGTCGCCCTCAAGACCGTGTCCTACTGCTTCGTGTAACAGGATTCCAGGCCAGCCAGGGCCGAGAAGGACCTGCATTTCACCTGCGGGGGCAGGTACGGCGTTGAGATTTACCAACGCGCGACGGATCGCCTCGTCAGCACCTTTTTGCCAATAAGCAGGATCAAGTAAGCTGTCATAAACAAAACGACCCCCGCCGCCATAAGAGCCACTTTCCATTTTGTCGCCCTCAGCAACAGTTACCGAAATGTTTAGCCGTACCAAAGGGCGAATGTCTGCGACTCTATGTGCGTCGGCTCGGATGATTTGAACCGCTTGCCATTCTCCAGAAATAGAGGCGCTTACCTGAACCACACGAGGATCTTTTCCGCGGGCGTAGGCATCAATGTCGCTGAGGACCTTGATTTTGGCTTCAAACGCACAGGCCGACAGCGGATTGTCTTCGGTATAGAGGGCGCTGTTGGTTCCTTGGGGAGATCCTGCCATGGTGCCGGAATGGCCGCTGTGTACAGCTTGAACTGTATTTGCTGCGCGTAGAATGGCTTCTTCGCTGAGGTCGCTCGCGTGTGCGTAACCTGCGCTTTCACCAGCTATGGTACGAAGGCCAAAACCTTGTGATGTATCAAAACTCGCGTTCTTTAGGCGACCATCATCGAACACCATCCCTTCGGACTGTCGATATTCAAGATAGAGTTCGCCATCGTCAGCGCCAGAAAGGGCGCTATTAACAATGCCTTCAAGTCGCTTTTGATCAAGATCGGTTTTGTTGAAAAAAAGATCGTCGGTTGTGGCAATGTAACTCATAAATAGATTCCTTAAAAATACCGTTGCTATCAATATAGGCACACTAAGCTGCAAGGCCAACGTTATTGGCTTCCATAATAAATAGAAACTTGCCACACTCCGCGTGGACAAAGCCAAAGATACTTCGGCTAAACCGGAGTGGTGAACAAAAATATCCGCAAATTAGCGGAAATAAGGTTGATAGAGGGAAAGCAATGTTGCGCGATCATCCGTTGAGGGTCGAGCTCTGTAACGAGTTACACACCAGGCCTTTTACCCAGTTGACGGGGCCTGAAACCATTACCCATCTGGGGATGCTAACAAATGAAGAAACGGCAGAGGACGAACGGGCACATGTTGGTTTGCTGTGTCAGCGTTTCAATGTCACGGCTCCTCCACCTGGCACTAAGCATTTTATGGCTGATATGGGGCACTTCTTTATGGTGTGGGAGCGCCACACGGAGTTTTCGACCTATACGTTTTTCCTAAATCGTCGCGACGTGGATCGTAAAGATTGTGATGCCTCACCTTCCAAACACCGCGCCGCAGTGCCTTTCTCAAAAACAGCCATAGAACTCGTTCCAAGTGACTGGTTAAAATCTGTGCCTGGGGAGAGGTTAGTCGGTGTCCATCTGGAGTTGGAGGGACACGATTCGACTGAGCGCACGATGCAAGAACAGGTGGCCTTTTTCCCATCGGGTAATCTCTCGGCCTGTACTTTACGTGGTGGCCTTGCAGCAGTTTGGATGGATTTTAGTATTAATGAAGATGGTTACGGCCGGATCCTCGTAAAAGATTATGGTCTTAAGCCTCGTCAAATAGGTCGAGCAGTTCAGCGTCTATTGGAAATTGAGACTTACAGGATGATGGCGCTCTTGTCGCTTCCGCTCGCTCAACAGTACGGCGCTAGACTGGCAAAGGCGGGGCGGGTACTTACTGAGATTACCACACGGATGACGGATCACCGTGAGGTCGACAATGAAAAGAACTTACTGCGCGAACTTACTGAACTTTCGGCTGAGATAGAACAGGCCGCTGCTGCCACGAGTTATCGATTTTCAGCCTCGAAGGCTTATCATGAGCTTGTAAAGCAAAGGAACCAGAAGCTTAAGGAAGACTACATGGATGGCTTTCAAAAAATTGAAAGCTTTCTCGATCGTCGTTTAACCCCGGCGATGCGTACATGTGAAGCCATGGCTGTGCGTCTGGATACACTATCTAAAAGAGTTGCAAGGGCGGGGCAGCTTCTTAGAACCCGGGTGGATATTCAGTTGGAAGAGCAGAATTCGGCTCTTCTCAAATCCATGGATCGAAGGGCGAGGATCCAACTGCGTCTTCAGGAAACTGTAGAGGGGTTGTCCGTCGCCGCGATCAGCTACTACGTAGTCAGTCTGATTTACTATTTATCAAAAGGAATAAAATCTATCGGATTCGAGATTAGTGCCTCGGTAGTGGCGGCAATTTCCATTCCATTTGTCGTCTCTGCTTTGTGGTTAAGTGTTCGGCGGGTGCGAAAAATAGTTGAGCGGGATGGTCGGGATTAAGTCATTAATATTGTTTGATTATTCGCAATACATTGTGGCATGATCCGTAATGCGTCATAAAGTCGCATCATTTTTGAGATCGTACTTTAGAAGCTGTAAAAACAGCCAAAAAGTAAAATTAGGGCGCACTAAAGCACTCAATATGCGTGCTTATAGGGTGACTGGGGCTTGTACTTCCAGCTTTCAATGGGGTAGGTTGCGCCAGAATAATAAATAGAGACCGACTGAATTCCTATTTACCCAATATGGAATATAGTCTTGGAATCGGGATAAGACTTTGATTTCGATCAATTGGCATCAAAGTCACAAAACACAGGATGTTGAGTACATGACGTTTCTGAAACGGATTGCCTATATTTTTAGCGCTGTTGCGTTGTTTGGTGGATTAGCTGTTACAGCTAATGCTTCTCAACCTACGGCTTGGGGACTTGGGTTCCAGGACGCTGCTACACCAGTTATGGTGCAGATTGAAGAGTTTCACAATTTACTGCTTTATATCATTACGGCAGTTACTCTCCTTGTATTGTTTCTTTTGCTTTATGTGATGTGGCGTTTCTCAGAGAAACGTAACCCAGTACCATCGAAAACCAGCCACAATACGCTGATTGAGATCATCTGGACTGCCGTACCTGTTATAATTTTGGTTATCATTGCTATTCCATCCTTCAAGCTGCTTTACGCCGCGGATACTAATCCTGATACCGAAATGACGATCAAAGCAATTGGTAAGCAATGGTACTGGTCCTATGAGTATCCAGACCAAGGCGACTTCACTTTCGATGCTTACATGAAATCCGAAGACGAACTGGAACCTGGTGAGCCGCGTTTGCTGGCAACAGATAACGCGATCGTAGTTCCTGTTAATACCAAGATCCGTCTGCTTGTCGCTGCTGATGACGTTATCCATTCTTTTGCAATGCCTGCTTTTGGTTTGAAGTTGGATGGCGTACCTGGTCGTGTCAACGAAACTTGGTTTGAAGTGACCAAAGAAGGTACTTATTACGGTCAATGTTCTGAAATCTGTGGTACAGGTCACTCTTACATGCCGATCATGATCAAAGCTGTTTCTAAGGACGAGTTCGCCAAATGGGTTGAATTCGCTAAGGAAGAATATGCAGAGGTTGAGACCGATCGTTCTGTAGAGCTGGCTCAGCTCAACTGAGACACTTTATAGAATTCAACGATTAATCGGTTATAGCGCCAAATAGAAGCGCTGAAGAAAACGAAATGAGGATATGAGATATGGGTACTGCAGCTGAAACCCATCACGACCACGATCACATGCCGGGATTCTTTACTCGTTGGTTCTGTTCTACCAACCATAAAGATATCGGTATTTTGTATCTGGTCTTTTCAGTTATTGCCGCTTTGATCGGTGGTGCATTTTCTGTCTATATGCGCTTGGAACTCCAAGAGCCAGGTGTTCAATATTTCCTAACCGGAGATGGCGAGCCAAATGGTCAGTGGTGGAATGTTGTCGTTACGGCACACGGTTTCATCATGGTGTTCTTTGTTGTTATGCCTGCGGTGATTGGTGGTTTTGGTAACTACTTTGTTCCGTTGATGATCGGGGCGCCTGATATGGCTTTCCCACGCATGAACAACATTTCCTTCTGGTTGATTGTTCCTGCATTCCTCCTGCTTCTTGGTTCTTCACTTGTTGGTCAAGGCGCTGGTACGGGTTGGACAGTGTATCCTCCGCTATCCTCGGCGCTTGGTCATCCCGGTGCTTCTGTGGATATGGCGATCTTTGCGCTTCACCTTGCAGGTGCTTCGTCGATCTTGGGTGCTGTGAACTTTATCACGACAATCTTTAACATGCGTGCTCCTGGCATGACCCTTCACAAGATGCCTCTTTTTGTGTGGTCAATGCTTGTAACGGCGTTCTTGTTGCTTCTTGCGGTTCCTGTTCTTGGTGGTGCGATCACCATGCTACTGACAGACCGTAATTTTGGTACGACCTTCTTTGATCCAACTGGTGGCGGCGATCCGATCCTGTACCAGCATCTGTTCTGGTTCTTCGGTCACCCCGAAGTTTACATCATGATCCTTCCTGGATTTGGTATCATTTCCCACATCATCTCTACTTTTAGCCGAAAACCTATCTTTGGTTACCTCGGCATGGCCTATGCCATGTGTGCTATCGGCTTTGTTGGGTTTGTTGTGTGGGCGCACCATATGTACACAGTTGGGTTGGACGTGAATACACGTGCATACTTTACCACTGCGACACTGGTGATTGCTGTACCAACAGGGATTAAAATCTTCTCATGGATTGCGACAATGTGGGGCGGATCACTTCGTTTCACGGTGCCAATGGTATGGGCGCTTGGCTTTATCTTCCTCTTCACTCTTGGGGGGGTTACCGGGGTAGTTCTTGCCAACTCAGGTGTCGATTTGCCAATGCATGATACCTACTATGTAGTTGCTCACTTCCATTATGTTCTGAGCCTTGGTGCTGTCTTTGCGATCATCGCAGGTATGTACTACTGGATGGGTAAAATGTCTGGCCGTGATTATCCTGCCTGGGCTGGATATATTCACTTCTTCCTGACTTTTGTTGGCGTGAACATGATTTTCTTCCCGCAGCATTTCTTGGGTCTGCAGGGCATGCCGCGCCGTTATGTCGATTATCCTGATGCCTATGCTGGCTTCAACGCGATCTCTTCTTATGGTTCGTATATCACTTTTGCTGCGACAATCTTCTTTGTTCTGCTGACTATGTGGACCATCAAATATGGTCGTCGCGTTTCTGATAACCCATGGGGTGAAAGTGCAACGACTTTGGAGTGGACCGTTTCTTCTCCTCCTCCATTCCATTGCTTCAATGAACTACCAAAAATTAAATAACGGTAGTTAGAATAATCCGGCCACTGCATTATGTAGTGGCCGGTTTTAATCAGGAGTAAATTGTGGCCGATACATCTATCGAAAATACAACAGCAAGTGCCGAAGCTGCTTCTTATAGCGGTGAAATTGCACAGATAGCTGACTTCTGGGCTTTGATGAAGCCTGGGGTTATGTATCTGGTTGTGTTTACCGGATTTTCCGGTTTGATGGTTGCTCCGGGAACAATTCATCCCTTTTTAGGTGCTGTCGCTCTCCTTTGTATCGCAATCGCCTCTGGTGGAGCCGGTGCCATTAATATGTGGTACGACCGCGATATCGACGCAATTATGACCCGGACAAAAAGACGTCCGATACCTGCCGGGCGTATGGCCCCGGACGTTGCCCTGAGCTTTGGAGTAATCCTCAGTATATTTTCTGCGATGCTGATGGGACTTGCGGTTAATTGGACCGCTGGAGTGCTTTTGGCTTTGGCCAACGGATTTTATGTCTTTGTCTATACGATGTTCCTGAAACGCCGGACACCTCAGAATATTGTCATCGGCGGTGCTGCAGGTGCTTTCCCTCCTATGATTGGGTGGGCTGCGGTTACGGGCACAGTAACTGTTGAATCAATCGTTCTATTCCTTATTATCTTTATGTGGACGCCGCCTCATTTCTGGGCGCTGGCGCTTTATAAAGACGGTGATTATGCCGCAGCAAAAATTCCAATGTTGCCAGTCGTTGCTGGGCGCAAAAATACGAAATGGCAGATGCTGGTTTATACCGTCGCGCTTTTCCCAATAGTGTTAGCGCCGGTATATTTTAATATTGCAGGCATGTTCTATGGGGCTGTGGCTTTGATTGCGAGCCTCTATTTCCTCTACTTGAATATAAGAGTTTTGCGTTCTGAAGAAGATCGTCACGCGCGGAAAATGTTCTTGTTCTCAATTCTTTACCTGTTTGTTTTGTTCGCTGTGCTCATCATTGATCGGACACCAGGTATCATGAGTTTGATTGCAGGTTAAAATGGAAGAGAAAAAAACAGTGAAACATGAAACAGTGGAAAACTCGCAAGAGATCCATAAACAGAGAAAACGTCGTAACTGGGCATTTCTCGGTCTATTGATGGGGCTTATTGCCCTGATTTATACCGTGACAATTGTTAAAATGGGTCTGAAATAAGTATGGCGAATTCAGCGAGCAAAAATACACGTGTTGCACTTGTCTTAGGCGGTCTCGTCTGTGGCATGGTGGGGCTCGCTTTTGCTTCTGTTCCATTGTACAGGCTGTTTTGTCAGGTCACAGGATTTGGTGGCACAACTCAAGTTTCTGAGGCTGGTGCCGAAGACAATCTGGTTGTTTCAGACCGTGATATGACTATTCGGTTTGATTCGACAGTTAACGGCGATCTTCCCTGGAAGTTCAAACCGGCTCAAAGAGCTGTTGATTTGAAAGTAGGGGAAGAAGGAATCGCGTTTTATCGCGCGAAAAATACGTCCAATGAAAAGATCAAGGGTGTTGCAACATTCAATGTAACCCCTCTTAAAGCTGGTCAGTATTTTGTGAAAATTGATTGTTTCTGTTTTTCTGAGCAGACCCTTTTACCGGGACAGGAAGTTGATATGCCTGTCACCTTTTATGTGGACCCGGAAATTGAGAATGATCCGAATCTCGGTGACGTAAAGACGATAACTCTTTCCTATACTTTCTTCCGAGACGACGAAGAAGAGGGACAGGAAGTGAGTAATTTGGGTAACAACGCCGGAAATAAACCGGTAGTAGAGATTAATTAACAAAACGCTTAGCGTCTGGTTAAGGTGGGATATCATGAGTGCAGGGCACGACGAAGTAAAACATCCGTATCATCTGGTTGATCCAAGCCCATGGCCTTTGATCACAGCATTTGCCGCAGGGCTTATGTTCACAGGCCTGGTTATGATGATGCATGATTATACAAACTATGTGTTGTATGTAGGTATTGTCGCGGTCGTAGTTAGTGCGGCAGCCTGGTGGCGTGATGTGGTTAACGAAGCCGTTGTTCGCGACCTTCACACTCCTGTCGTACGTATTGGTTTGCGTTATGGGATGGTGTTGTTTATCGCCTCTGAAGTGATGTTCTTTGTGGCGTTCTTCTGGGCGTATTTCAACGCAGCATTTTACCCAAGCGATGTCATTGGTGGTGTTTGGCCTCCAGCAGATGTCGAGACATTTGATGCTTTTGATCTACCATTCTTGAACACGCTGATCCTGCTTTTGTCCGGTTGTACTGTGACTTGGGCGCATCATGCCATCATCAAGAAAGAACAGAAACAAGCCGTTAATGCACTGATCATTACTGTTGCACTAGGTTTGATTTTTACCAGCCTACAGGCTTTTGAATATAGCCATGCTGCGTTTGGGTTTACGGATGGGATCTATTCTTCCACTTTCTACATGGCGACCGGCTTCCACGGCTTCCACGTGATCATTGGAACTATTTTCCTTTTTGTTTGCCTTATCCGCACCAAGAAAGGTCACTTCACACCTGAAGCGCATGTCGGCTTCGAAGCTGCGGCTTGGTACTGGCATTTTGTGGATGTTGTTTGGCTGTTCTTATTTGTGGCGGTTTACTGGTGGGGTGGCTAATAAAGCCCCGCTAACTCAGGGGTAACCCTGAGTTAATAGATTATGGAGTAGGCCGTGCCTGACGACGAGATTGTTTCTATAACCTCGCCTGTTAAGGCCGGCCTTCTTTGCAAGTGCCCCAAGTGTGGCAAAGGCAGTATTTTTAAAGGGCTGTTAAAACTTGCAGATGAATGTCCTGTGTGTGGCTTTGATCTGGCGAAATCGGATAGTGGTGATGGACCTGCAGTGTTCATTGTCTTTATTCTTGGTTTCATAGTTGTCCCTATGACGATCTGGTTTGAGTTTTCGCTAGAGCCTCCGATTTGGGTTCATTTAATTATATGGCCATTAATTGTTATCGGGGGATCAATCGCTTTGCTCAGGCCTTTGAAAGGGCTTATGGTGGCGCTCCAATATCACCATAAAGCAAGCGACTCAGGATCTGTCGATTATGATTAAAGGCCCAGCCCGTCAATTTAAGCCAACACTTTGGCCCACTGTATTCTCTCTATTCGTTATTATTTTGGCTTTGTGTCTCGGATCCTGGCAGATTTATCGTATGGGGTGGAAAGAAGATCAAATTAGACTTCGTACTGAACGATCTACCGCCGAGCCTTTTTCTTTTATCGAACGTTACCCGGGTGAAGTCGCGGACCCCAAAGCAGATGAATTTCTAAACGTTTGGGTCGAAGGTGAGTTTCAACACGATAAAGAACTTTATTTGGGCGCACGCTCACTTGATCGTCGGCTGGGATTGCAGGTTGTAACACCTTTTCTTATGACCGATGGACGTGAAATCTTGATAAACCGCGGATTTGTTTTATCAGAATTTAAAGATCCGAGTACACGTAAAGAAGCCCAAATTACCGGACAAGTGAGAATTGAAGGACTTTTAAGGGTTGGAGGCTGGAAAGGATATGAATTTGTCCGACCAGAAAATGATCCGATTAAAAACTTTTGGTTCTACGTTGATATAGAAGAAATGGATCGCTTTGCAAAGTTAAGCAATCCTGTACAGAGTGTTTATATGGATGCAGGCCCGATGGTTAATCCTGGTGGATATCCGCTCGGTGGCCAAACCAGAATTGAATTGGTCAACAACCATATGACCTATGTGATTACTTGGTATTCCATGGCATTGATTCTTGCCGTGATTTATTTCATTTTTCACTATCGCCCCGTAGAAAAAACTGAAGACGAATAATCAATTATTAGATAAAGCTTAGTTTAGGCCGTCAACTTTTGGATTTAGAGATGTCATCTTATCTTGCTCTTGAGAAAAAATTCCGTCGCATGAATGCCATTGGCGAAGCGAGCGGTGTCCTGGGTTGGGACATGTCTACAGTAATGCCCTCTGGTGGCGCAGAAGCCCGTATGGAGCAGCTTGCAGCCTTAAGTGGCGTGCAGCACGAAATTCTCACAAGTGACGAGATGCAAGAGCTCTTTGGAAAAGCGCTTGATAAAAAAGGTGAGTTGGGTAGTTGGCAACTTGCAAATTTGAGAGAGATGCAGCGAATTTGGCGTCATGCAACTGCCCTTGAAGGTGATTTTGTCGAAGCGCAAACCAGGGCTGGTAAACGTTGCGAAATGATTTGGCGTGAAGCCCGTCCTAATAATGATTTCGCATCAATTTTACCGGCGTTGAAAGAAGTGCTTAATCTTACCCGCCAGGAAGCAGCGATTAAGTCTGAATTATTTGGTTGCGACACCTACGATGCATTGCTTGATCATTTTGAGCCTGGTGGAAAGTCAGTCCGTATCGATGCCATATTTGATGACCTCGCGAATTTTCTGCCTGATTTTACCCAAGCGGTTATAGAAAAACAGGCGTCTGAACCAGAAGCCGTAATGCCTGATGGACCCTTTTCGATATCTGATCAGGAAAGACTCGGACGTGAAATGATCAAAGCTGTCGGTTTTGATTTTCATCATGGCCGTTTGGATGTCAGCCTTCATCCTTTCTGTGGTGGCGTGCCGGATGATGTCCGAATTACAACCCGTTATGATGAAACCGATTTTATGACCTCTCTTATGGGAGTTCTCCATGAAACCGGACACGCCATGTACGAGCGTAACTTGCCAAAAGATTGGCGTTTACAGCCTGTTGGTTCTGCGCGTGGCATGACGATGCATGAGAGCCAGTCTTTGATTATTGAAATGCAGGCTAGTCGCAGTGAAGAGTTTATATCTTTTATTGCTGGTAAAGCTAAGGCTGCATTTAATGCGCAGGGAACAACTTGGTCTCCGGACAATATGCAGAGGATTTACAATAAAGTTAAGCCAGACTTTATTCGGGTGGATGCTGACGAGGTTACCTATCCAGCGCATGTCATTTTGAGATATCGGCTTGAAAAGGAATTAATCAAGGGTTCCATGGAACTTGATGATCTTCCTCAGGCCTGGGGCGATGGCCTCGAAAAATTACTGGGAATTAGACCACCGAATGACACCCTGGGTTGCTTGCAGGATATTCACTGGTATGACGGGGCATGGGGATATTTCCCAACCTATACCCTAGGGGCAATGTCTGCAGCGCAATTATTTTCTGCGGCAAAAAAGGCAGCTCCCGAAATTCCTGAGGCCCTTGGGCGCGGTGACTTCTCGCCGTTAATGGGGTGGCTCAATGAAAATGTTCATGCCTGGGGATCATTCCTTTCTACGGATGAGTTGCTGACAAGGGTGACGGGTCACCCTCTCGATCCACAGGTGTTCAAGGCACATCTAAAAGCCCGCTATTTGGATTCTTAAACGAGTCTTTTTTATCTACACTGCATCTTACTTGCCGCTGGTTAAGGGGCACAGTAAGGTTGCTGACTTGAGTTGATAGTTGTGAATTTCGTTACAAGAGTGACGGACTAGGAAATCATGAAATACATTAGTACCCGTGGGCGGGCAGAAGCCCTTAATTTCGATGAGGTTCTCTTGGCTGGTCTTGCCAGAGATGGCGGCCTTTACCTTCCTGAAACATGGCCAGAGTTTTCAGCTGAAGAAATTAGGGACATGGCGGGAAAGCCATATACCGAGATCGTTTTCAGGGTCGTTAAGCCATTTGTTGATGGGGTGATCCCTGACACTGACCTCAAAGCAATCATCGAAGATAGCTATGCTGATTTTCGTCACACTGCAGTGGCTCCTCTAAAACAGATAAACGGACGCATTTGGGTTATGGAGTTGTTCCATGGCCCCACACTGGCGTTTAAGGATTTTGCCCTTCAGATGCTGGGTCGTTTGTTTGACTATGTACTTAAGCAACGGGGTGAGCGGATCACAATCGTTGGTGCCACATCTGGTGATACTGGGTCTGCAGCGATAGAAGCCTGCCGAGATCGTGATCAGATCGATATCTACATCCTGCATCCACACGGGCGCGTTTCCGAGGTTCAGCGCCGACAGATGACAACGGTAACTTCCCATAATGTGATAAATATCGCTTTGGAAGGGACCTTTGACGATTGCCAGGATCATGTGAAGGCAATGTTCAATGATCAGAGCTTTCGGGATACGGTGAACTTATCTGCGGTGAATTCGATCAACTGGGCTCGGATCATGTCCCAGATCGCTTATTACTTTGCTGCGGGTGTTGCTCTTGGTGCTCCAGATCGACCTATTGGTTTCTCTGTTCCAACAGGCAATTTTGGGAATGTATTCGCAGCTTATGCTGCTGGACGTATGGGACTGCCCGTTTCCCAACTCGTGGTTGGGTCGAACCGAAATGATATTTTGACACGGTTCTTCGAGACCGGGTCCATGACCATGAACCCGGTAGAGCCAAGTTTATCGCCTTCGATGGATATTCAGGTTTCGAGCAATTTTGAACGATTGCTCTTTGATCTCTTGGATCGCGATGGTCAGGCTGTTGAAGCTGCTTTGAACTCATTTCGTGAAGATGGGAATTTTGATCTTGAGCCCGCACGCCATCAGCGTGTGATGCGTTTGTTTGATGCGTATCGTTTGGATGATGAGCAAACACTTTCTGAAATTAAGAAGTATCACACTCAAACCGGTGAATTATTTGAACCACATTCTGTGATTGCAGTTGCAGCTGCCGAAGCAAAAATTCGCGATGATGTCCCTGCAATGGTTTGCATGGCAACGGCACATCCAGCGAAGTTCCCGGATGCAGTTCACAAAGCCTCTGGTATTACTCCGGAGCTTCCAGAGCACATGTCGGACCTCTTTGAAAGAGAAGAGAAGTATTCGGTCATGGACAATGATTTAAATAAATTAAAAGACTTAGTATTGTCTGGTCGGAGAAACAGTTAACTTATGACAATTGAAATCTCTACGTTATCTAACGGTTTACGCGTTGCTACAGATAAACAGGAATCTGTTGAGTCTGTCTCTCTTGGAGCCTGGATTGGTGTCGGTGCCAGAAATGAGCACGCCGATGTCAACGGGGTCGCTCACCTGTTGGAGCATATGGTTTTTAAAGGTACTGAAAAGCGGTCCGCATATGATATTGCTGAAGAGATAGAAGCCGTAGGTGGACAGTTAAACGCTTATACTTCAAGGGAAAACACGGCCTTTTATGCAAAAGTTTTATCTGATGATGTTCCTCTCGCATTGGATACTGTTGCAGATATTCTGCAAAGGCCTTTGTTTGATGATGCAGAGTTACAAAAAGAGCGTCATGTTGTCCTTCAGGAGTTAGGACAAGCCAACGACACGCCTGATGATATTATTTTTGATCACTTTCAAGAAACAGCTTATAGCTCGCAATCCCTTGGACGACCTGTTCTGGGTAGAAGTGAGATTGTCAGCAAACTCTCCTCTGATGACTTGAGAAACTATCTCTCGGGTAATTATGGCAGTGATACGATGGTTGTCTGTGCCTCTGGGAAAGTGGAGCACAAAGCATTTGTGAAATTGGCCGAAGATCAGTTTAGTGGTCTTCAAAAGATCGGACCAAAAGAGCTCGAGCCTTCAACGTATATTGGTGGGGATTTTCGTGAAGAACGGGACCTGGAACAGGTTCACTTTCTACTCGGTTTTAAGGGCACTGATTATCTTAACCCAGATTATTATGCAGCTAATGTTCTCTCCACTCTTTTCGGCGGTGGGATGTCATCGCGATTATTCCAAGAAATCCGCGAAAAGCGCGGGTTGGTTTATACGATTTATTCTTTTGCCTCCAGTTTTATGGATAATGGTCTTTTTGGTATTTACGCAGGGACTGGCGAAAAGGAAATTGAGGAATTAGTTCCGGTTGTTTCTGATATGATGCTTGAGTTATCAGACACGATAACCGAAGACGAAGTCGTGCGTGCCCGTACACAATTAAAAGCCTCTATATTGATGGGACGTGAAAGCACAGGGGTTCGGTGTGAGCAACTTGCACAGCAACTTTTGATTTTTGATCGTTCTATCTCAGTTGAAGAAACCGTTGCTAAGATTGATGCCGTGGACGTCAGTACCGTTCAAAATTTTGCGAAAGAAATTTTGAAAAGCCCGATGACAATGGCCGCGATAGGGCCTTTGAAAAACCTTGAAAGCCAAGAGAAATTGGAGAAAAGGTTCTCTGCCTGATGTTGTTAAGCGGGATGGGATATTGGGATATGAGGAGACTACGCTTGATGAACGAGCGGGTCTATTTGCGTGCACCCCAAACTGGTGATTTTAAAGAGTGGGCCGAACTCCGCCGTATGAGCAGAAGTTTTTTAACGCCTTGGGAGCCAACGTGGTCTCAGGATAATCTCAGTAAATCTTCTTTTAGAGAAAAACTTCGAGTTTACCGGATGGATTGGCGTCATGATGTCAGTTATTCGTTTTATGCATTTTCCCGTGAAGATGATCGAATGCTTGGCGGGATAACGCTGGGTAACGTTCGCCGAGGAGCCGCACATATGGGGACTATCGGCTATTGGATGGGGGAAATTCATTCAGGTAAGGGCTATATGACCGAAATTTTATCCTCGGTTATAGATTATGCTTTTGATGAGCTGGCTCTTCACCGTTTGGAAGCGGCTTGTATAGAGCACAACGAATCAAGTAAAGCTGTTTTAAAGAAGATTGGTTTTCAGGTAGAAGGGCGTGCCCGGGGTTATTTGAGAATTAATGGTATGTGGCAAGATCACATTACTTTTTCGCTCTTGCAAAACGACCCTCGGTTGTCTCGTAAGGGCTGGATAGAGGGTAAAAACTAACACTGAACCTCTAGACGCTTTGTCGACGTTTCTATGGTCAAGCGTGACCTGACTCAGATGATAGCCAATTGGGATCAATCCCAATTTTCGACATGGCTAAATCCCACTTAGTTCTTAAGTCGGATCCGAATAGGATATCGTCATCTTGCTCCGCAATTAGCCACCCGTTCTGATGTAATTCGTCATTGAGTTGCCCTGGTCCCCAACCCGCGTAACCAAGAGCTAAGAGGCTTTTGTTGGGTCCTTCATTGTTGGCAATGTCGTTGAGGATATCTAACGTGGCTGTCATCGCAATGGATCCTGCCACTAACATCGTGCTGTCTTGCTGGTATTCGCTGCTATGTAACACAAAGCCTCGTCCACATTCCACTGGACCTCCAAAATGAACACGTATTTCTGACGCCTTATCGGTTTTTTTAATTCCGAGTTGTTCAAGAAGATCTACAAAGGAGAAGCTTTCTACGAGTTGATTGACAACGAGACCCATCGCACCATCTTCGTTGTGCGCACAAATGTAAATCACAGATCTGGCAAATCGAGGGTCCGTCATTTGAGGCATGGCGATAAGTAACTTTCCGGTCAAAAAACCGTTACTTTGTAAGCTCGTCATTGCAATTTTGTACCTCCTGAGCAGATATAAGGGAGATAATGTTTTTGCGATAAGTTGGAGATATTACTGGAGGCGTTGATTTCGTAGTACCTCAGGGCAATCCGTCGCATCGCTATAATTAATATATACTATATAGGTTTATACTTTAAGAATTATAAACCCTCGTTAAAAAAGTCGAAGTCGCTATTGTTCGCGATACCGAGATGGATCAAGTTAAGGTAACCAGGCCAGTAGGATTACCAATAGGAATACCAGTGGAATTATACAGCACTTTAATAAGTCGTTTTGTTCGAGTTATGGCTCTTTGTTCCGTGCTCCTCGTAGGTATGCTTGTCAATTCTTCTGTTGCTTTGGCTTCATCTTCTCCGTGGGTCGAAACTGATTTTTCTCGGATACGCGTTGTTTCTGGTCAAGAGACGCTCGGAGAGCAAGGCCAAGTTATGCTGGGCTTGCAGTTTGAGCTCGAGGAGGGGTGGAAAACTTACTGGCGAACACCTGGTGATGCTGGTTTTCCTGTATCTTTGACATTAGAAGGCAGTGATAATCTAGCTTCCTGGGAATTTTTCTGGCCTGTTCCTCATCGGTTCACGCTCTTTGGGCTTGAGACTTTTGGTTATAGCAAGGAAGTTGTTTTCCCTTTTAGAGTTAAAGCCAAAGACCCTGCCAAGGATATTTCTATCAAAGGGCAGATTAGTTACCTACTTTGCCAAGAAATATGTATTCCTTTTGACGCCGAAGTTCAGGTGCGCATTCCTGCAGGCGAAGCCTTTCCTTCACTTGAGGAAAGTATTGTTTCTAAATATGTCGATCAAGTACCCGGGCTTGGTGCGGAAGCAGGTTTGAATATTGAAACCTTAGTCCTTCGTGGCGAAGGAGATAAACGCGAGCTTTTAATTACCGCCTTGTCCAAGAGTGAGCCTTTTGTTTCTCCTGATATAATTGTTGAAGGGCCTCCAGGCTTTTCCTTTTCAAAGCCAGAGGTCAATCTTTTAGATAATTCTTTAAAAGCAGAATTTATTATTCCGGTTTCTGTCGCCAAAGAAAACAAGGGCGTATTGGAAGGGAAGCTGTTAACACTCTCTCTGGTCGACGGTGTTAGAGGATTTGAAGTTGAAAAGCTTGCTCAATTTACGCCGATCACAGGCTTTAGTACCTCTACACCTACAGAACTCCTTACTATACTCGCGATAGCCTTATTGGGCGGCTTTATCCTTAATCTTATGCCTTGTGTCTTACCGGTTTTATCTTTGAAGTTACTTTCGGTAATCAAACATGAAGGAAAAGATGGATCTGAGCTTCGGAGAAGCTTTTTAGCGATTAGCCTTGGTATAATTACATCCTTTTGGCTATTGGCTGGTCTCGCTATTGGGCTTAAGACGGCAGGCATTTCCGTCGGCTGGGGAATTCAGTTTCAACAACCCTTATTTCTGATTGGTATGGGGGGTATTGTAACTCTTTTTGCTGCTAATCTTTTTGGCTGGTTTGAAGTATTTGCCCCTGCTGGATTAACAGATAAGGCGATCACTGTAACTGATCGCAAGGGGAATTCAGGGGACTTCCTTAAGGGAATGTTTGCAACTCTTTTGGCAACACCCTGTTCAGCACCTTTTCTCGGTACTGCAGTTGGCTTTGCTTTGGCGAGGGGTACTCTTGAGATATTCGGTATCTTTACCGTTTTAGGATTGGGGATGTCGATCCCATACTTACTTGTTGCGGTTAGACCAGAGTTTGCGAGGATTTTGCCTAAGCCAGGCAAATGGATGGTATGGTTAAAATTATTCCTCGGTTTGATGTTGTTGGGAACAACTGCTTGGTTGCTTAGTGTTCTTTTTGTCCAAGTTGGCACGGTAGCGACAGTCGCGGTAGGAGTGCTTTTGGCGATAGGCATGGGTGTCCTCGCTTTAAAGAAATTTGCGCTTATGCAAAGGATATCCTTGGTTGGCGTTTTGGCACTTCTTTCTATGGCTGTTCCCTATGGATTAGCTGAAGCTCCTCAACAGGCGGCTCGCTCTGATTTGTGGCTCCCTTTTGACCAGGCTCAGATCTCGACACTTGTCGGTTCTGGAAAAGTGGTTTTTGTCGATGTAACCGCCGACTGGTGTATTACATGTCAGGTTAATAAAAAATTCGTGCTCGAGACGGATGAAATACAGTCTCGCCTGGATCAGGATGGCGTTATTCCCATGCTTGCAGACTGGACGCTACCGAGTGAGAAAATAACGTCTTATCTTAAACAATACGATCGCTTCGGAATCCCGTTCAATATCGTTTACGGTCCAGGAGCGCCCGAGGGCATTGTTCTCTCCGAATTACTTTCTATTGATGAGACAAAAAAGGCTTTTGATAAGGCTGCTTCTAAGTAAGATTAAGGGGTATTTTTCAATAAATTACTTAGAGGAATTATATAGTGGTAATCGCTATTGGAGATAAGGTTCCATCTGCTTCAGTTTGGACCAAAGATGATGACGGTATCAATAAACTCGATGTTGTTGATTTTTTAAAAGGTAAAACGGTCGCGCTTTTTTCTGTACCAGGCGCTTTTACCCCAACTTGTCAGGAAAAGCATTTCCCGAGCTTTAAGTTACACTCACAAGATCTGAAAGCGAAGGGTGTTGATGTTATCGCCTGTATGTCGGTTAACGACCCGTTTGTGATGCAAGCCTGGGGGAAGTTACTTGATGCTGAAGGGGATATAATGATGCTTGCTGACGCAGATTGTGAGCTCGCTACCGCCTTTGGTCTTACAATTGATGCATCTGGTGCTGGGCTTGGACAACGATCTGCACGTTTTTCTATGCTTATTAAGGATGGAGTCGTATCAGCTCTACACACCGAAGAAGCTGGTGGATATGAGCGTTCCAGTGCCGAGGTTCTCTTAGAGAATCTTTAGGAGGTTTTGATAAGAGGGGGGATTTCTGTAAATCTTCTCTCTTCTCTACAAATTGGAGCTCATAAGTGGAGACTAATTGCTTGCGATTGGGAGGTCACCAATCTCTCTTATAAGTTTTTCCAAAATAGCGCGTTTATAATCACCATATGATTCCGCTTTGATGACAAAGCTGCCATAACCACCGATGATCTGGTTTTTAAAGTAATAATGCAGTGAGGGTATTTCATTAACGATGGCCAGGCCGTTAATGCTAATTCCTTGGGCGATGGCAACATCTCTCAAAAAATGTGGAGGCACACCGTCATTATTTCTTCCATCTCCTGAAATATCCAGGACCCGTCGATAAGTTTGAAATGGGCTGGTATTAAAGAGGTGGATTGATTTTGCGATAACTGCCGAAATCGAGGTTGATCCAATAGGGACGGTACGGGGAAGTTGCTCGATTTCAGTGGCAAGCTCTTCCAAGGAAGCGGGAGAGCCTATCACTGACCATGGAAGAATGACAGATTGGTTGGCTGTACTAGACCACTGTACCAAAGTGACCCCGACGCGTTGATACCTCCCTATCTTTACAGCTTCTCTAACCTCTTGTGATCGTAGGGCATATGCAATGCCCTCCATCTGCAAATCATATTCAGATTGATCAACGCTATAGGAACAATCAATTGCAAGAATGAGTTCGAGATCCACATTTATAGGGCTAGAAGCGAGCACTTTTGTAGATGTTGAAAGTACCAGCCCTAAAGCGAGGAATAGCATAGCTATTGGGAAGTACCATTTCTTGAAATTGATATGCATGAGTGCTCCTAATTTATTTGGCTAAAGCTCGGGGACAAACTCTGTTATTAAAAAGGTACAGTATGTATCATCCTTGGTAATATATAAGATTTTGAGGAAAAGTTTAACTGCTTTCACACAACCTGAGCGGGTGTGTCTTAGGTGGTAGGTATTATGGGAAGTGTTTGGAATCGAAGTATTTTTTTAATTTTACGTTATTTGTAGAAAAATTAATTAAAATTTAAATTTATTTGAAGGCGTAAATTATTGATTTTTTTTCATATTACAGTATGATGGAATGCTAGTATTGGTGCCTTTGCGCAGGTATGCGCGTAACACTCTCTATGTATTGGAGACGGTCAAATGCCTACCGTTAATGGCGCGTCGATTGGTGCGACGTCTTTGCAAACGTCTCGTTTGCAGCAAAATAACATCAACAAATTAGCAAGCGGATCTAATATCCCTAAAGTCTCTGATGCAGCGGCTTCTTTGGCGATATCTACCGTATTGCAATCTGATACCGTTGTTCTTAATCAGAATGCGGCAACTGCTGCTCAAGGGGCAAGCATTGGCCAAATTGCTGATGGCGGTCTTGCGAGGATATCTGAAGGGTTAGTCAGATTAAAAGAGCTTGCCGCGCAAGCTTTTTCTGGAAGCCAAGATCCTGCAAGTCTGTCTGCGATTAATGCTGAGTTTGTCCAGGTTCGAGATGAGATCACGCAAATTGCGGAGCAAACGACCTTTAATGGTCAGGGACTGCTAGATAACACTGGTAGCCAAAGCTTCCTCATTGGAACGGATGTTGGTGATACTATATCCCTTGATAATGTAGACGTAACAGGAGGAGCATTGGGAATATCTGGTCTCACTGTTGATACTGTTGCGAATGCTACGACGGCTCTTGGTGCTATCGATAACGCAATTAGTGCTGTCAGTGGTTTCCGGGCTGAGCTCGGTGCATCTATCTCTTTATTTGAAGTTGCGGGTGAAAATATCGCCAGTCAAATAGAGAATGTCTCCGCTGCCAATTCAGCTCTTGCAGATGGAGATATCGCTGCTCAGGTAACCAGTCTTGTGACATCAAAGGTTTTGAACGAAGCTCAGCTTGCGGTCCAGGCCCAGGCGAACAAAAATCCTCAGGCTTTATTAAAAATCTTAGAAGGCTAAGGCTGATTCTCTTATAAGTTCCAAGGCGTGGCTCTATTTATACGAAGCCATGCCTTGGCGTGCGAGCTCGTCTGCTCGCTCATTTTCAGGGTGCCCGGCATGTCCTTTGACCCATCGCCACTCTACATCGTGAATTTTTAACGCTTCAACAAGCTGTTTCCAAAGCTCGACATTCTTCACGGGCTTTCTGTTGGCCGTTTTCCAACCATTTTTTTGCCAGTTAAATATCCATTTGGTGATGCCGTCTTTTACATAAACGCTATCGGTCGTCAGTATGACGAGAGAAGGTTTTTTGAGTGCGTTTAACGCTGATATAGCACCTTGAAGCTCCATGCGATTATTCGTGGTTTCTGCATCTCCGCCACAAAGTTCTTTTTCATTGTCTTTATAGAGCATTAGAGCGCCCCAACCGCCAGGGCCGGGATTCCCTGAACATGCGCCATCAGTGAATATATTTACCGGCGTTTTGTCGTTCATAAAGAGATCCCATAATCTGAAACATTTTTAACGGATTGGTGAAAATTTAATTTGTTGAGGTATTCCAGTGGATCCTTCGGCTTAACAAAGGCACCTTCGGGATGATTGACCCAATCATAAAGGCGTGTAAGTAAAAACCGTAAAGAAGCACCGCGGGCGAGAATAGGGAGCGCTTTAAGCTCATCATCAGAGAGCGGGCGGACCTCTTGGTACGATTTGATGAGCAATTGTGCTTTCGTGATATTGAAGGAATTATCCAATTCAAAGCACCATGCGTTCAAACAAATGGCGATTTCATAAGCGAGCAAATCATTACAGGCGAAATAGAAATCAATAACACCAGATAACTTCTCGTGGATGAAGAAGACATTATCCTGGAACATATCAGCGTGTATAACGCCTTTGGGTAAATTTTCAGGCCAATTTGCAGCCAAGAAATCAAATTCGTCTTGAAGAATTTTTGTGAGACCTGGTTTAACTTGCTCGCCTTTATCCTCGCAGGATTCGAGAACCTCTTTCCAGCCGGCAACGGAAAGAGAATTCGGTCTTTTAATTTTGAAGTCTTGCCCGGCGAGATGCATTTCAGCCATTGTCCGGCCAAGGGCGCGACAATGAAACGGCTGAATGCGTCGTGGCCACATGCCCTCTAGAAACGCAGTTATTGCCGCGGGGCGTCCACACAGTTCTCGTAAGTTATTGCCGTCTTTCCCTGCTATTGGCACCGGGCAGGAGATGCCTTTTGCCGCGAGGTGCTGCATATAACCCAAGAAAAATGGTAGGTCGGTTTTATCTACACGTTTTTCATAAAGTGTAAGGATATAAAAGCCTTGAGTTGTATGGAGAATAAAGTTGGAGTTCTCTACTCCCTCTGCAATTCCCTTGAGAGAAAGGACATCTCCGATGTCATACTCTTTAATAAAGGTTTCAACTTCATCGTCGGGAACTTCTGTATATACGGCCATTGAAGTCTCAGTGAATTTCTTTGTTTGTGGGGGTGTCTAGCAAGGCTTTTGGTACTCTAAACACGACGTTTTCATCTCGAATATTTATTTCTTCGATGGTTACGTCAAAGTGGTTTTTACACGCATTAATAACTTCTTCGACTAAAATCTCAGGAGCCGAAGCGCCAGCGGTGATGCCAAGAGTTTTAACCCCTTCCAGCTGCTCCCACTTTATGTCGACAGCCCGTTGAACAAGGGCGGATTTATCGCAACCTTGTTTAAAAGCAACTTCGACCAGTCTTTTCGAATTTGATGAATTTGGCGCGCCTATGACGAGTAGGGCGTCACAGCGTTTTGCAATAGCTTTGACGGCTTCTTGCCGATTGGTCGTGGCGTAACATATGTCTTCTTTTTTAGGCTCTTGCATATTGGGGAACCGGCGCATCAGGACTTTTACAATTGATGCCGTATCATCGACAGAGAGTGTCGTCTGTGTAACATAAGCCAAGTTGTCAGGGTTGAGAACTTCTAGCTGTTCTGCGTCTTGTTGGGTCTCGACGAGGACAATAGAGCCCTCATTTATTTGCCCCATTGTGCCAATGACTTCTGGATGTCCAGCATGTCCGATGAGGATGACCTGTCTGCCGTCTTTTTCATGACGTTCAGCTTCTCTATGAACCTTACTTACCAAAGGGCAAGTGGCATCAAAAAAGAGTAATTCTCGTGCTTGTGCTGCAGCTGGAACTGATTTTGGAACACCGTGAGCTGAAAAAATAACAGGGAGACCCTCAGGAACTTCGTCGAGTTCTTGAACAAAAATTGCGCCCTTTTGTTCCAAGTTCTCCACGACATAACGATTGTGAACAATTTCATGTCGTACGTAAACTGGCGCCCCGTGTTTGACCAAGGCGCGTTCAACAATTTCAATTGCGCGATCTACTCCAGCGCAAAACCCTCGAGGGCTCGCGAGTAAAATTGTAAGAGATGGTTTCGTCATGAAGCTTATCCGTATTTTCCCAAGAGAATAGCTCATCTTGATTCTTGGGCAAACTAATACACAGCTTAAGGCTAGAAAAGCCTTAAAGATAGTGAGAGTCGGGTTCGAGTAAAAAAACATGTCTGTGTTCATGCTTTGCAAGGCTATAAATAGTCGTTAAAGTTGCCGCGAATCATTCAAACAGCTATATGAAAAAGCTGCGATGAGTATGGAAGAGGCTGGCACGGGTAGTACCCCAGTCTTAAATTATAGGATTAAAAGGTTCATGGGTCGTTTAATGAATTGGTCAGTATCACGTCTTTTATCTATGCCTTCTTTGGCTGTAGTTACATTGTTCGGGCTAGCTGGCTGTGGATTGATTGAACCAGAAAAAGCTCCTCCAGCTTGTCCAGAGATTGTTGTGCTCAAAGAAGCACAAGAAATGACGCGTTTTCAGGGGAATGGCCGAGACTTGACCGATGTGACCTTCGAGGCCAGCATCAATAACTTTGTCGGTGGCTGTATATTGGATGAAGAGACCAATACACTCAATAACCAAGTGGTTGTTCGGTTTGAGCTGAACCAGGGACCTGCAAGTGATGGCGGAGCAAAATTTAATTATTTTGTCGCCGTGGCAACATTGGACCGCAAAATATTATCCCGAGAATCCTTCCCTCTTGTCGCGCCTTTTGAAGGAAACAGGACCTCTGTGGCTATTGTGGATAATGTTTATCCTTCTATTACCTTGGGACGTGGCGATACTGGTGAAGATTATATAATCTTTATTGGTTTTGAGCTCTCGCGCAGTGAACTTTATTACAATAAGACCAAGTTGTAGTTTGAGATTCTGTTTCGGAGACCTTCGTTCATATTAAGTCTGTGCTATCGCGGTTTTGATGTTTCTTATTTTACAGAGTGCGAATCTTCCTAATTAAGTTTGTTTCCGATCGTACTCTTTTCCAGAGTAGATCCTTTTTGTGTTTCTTTTCGGAAATAAGTAACTGTTATTAAATGAAACTTGTCGCGATCACTTAAAATTGTGTCGTGTGTAGTTGACTTTTCTTCAGAACAGCGTAAACCAATAGAAATCAAGTTGTAGCGATACAATTTGGTAATTTGCCGTAATACCTCTCGCGGGAGAGTCTATTAAAAAGTTTCTTACAGGAAATTTTTAGAATGGCGCCGAAGGAGCAACCGCCCCGGAAACTCTCAGGCACACGGACCGCAGAGGCAGGCAACTCTGGAAAGCTTTGCGTAAAGTAAAGCACCGACGGAGTAAGCAGAGAATTATTTTCTTTGTGAATCTCTCAGGTTCGAAGACAGAGGGGGATGCGATAGTCAGTTGACTATTGTGTTTTGCCCTTTGTGCTATCGGAGCCTGATTATGTCGGAAGACCTTAAAAAAACACCCCTTTATGATCTGCATGTAGAACTGGGTGCCAAAATGGTTCCTTTCGCAGGTTATTCCATGCCTGTTCAATACCCAGCAGGCATCATGACTGAGCACAAACATACCCGTGCTGGTGCGGCCATTTTCGATGTGTCCCATATGGGTATTGTACGCTTGATGGGCGAAAACGCGATCCCAGCACTTGAAAGCCTACTGCCAGCCGACCTTGCTAATTTGGCCGAAAATTCAATTCGTTACAGCTTTTTCACAAATGAAACTGGCGGCATTCTTGATGATCTCATGATTACCAAAGTGCCTGGTGGTTTAAGCTTGGTGATTAACGCGGCCTGTAAAGACGCTGATATTGCCCATATCAAATCCAAAATTGGTGATCAGGTTGAAGTCGAAGTCGAGTATGATAATGCTCTTATCGCTCTTCAGGGACCAAAATCTGTTGATGTACTGGCCCGGTTTGATGTTCGTTGTGCAGATATGAAGTTTATGACTTTTATGTCTTTGGATATTGAAGGTGTCGCTTGTCAGGTTAGTCGCTCTGGTTACACAGGTGAAGATGGTTACGAGATCTCAATTCCAGGCGATAAAGCCGAAGCAATTGTACGTCGCTTGCTAGAGGAGCCTGAGGTTGAGGTGTCTGGTCTTGGTGCACGTGATTCCCTTCGTATGGAAGCGGGGCTTTGCCTTTATGGTAATGACATTGATACCACCACAACACCGATCGAAGCAGGCCTTATTTGGGCAATACAAAAGCGTCGTCGTGCCGAAGGCGGTTTTCCCGGCGATGACGTTATTTTAAAACAAATTGCTGACGGTGCGCCACGTCGTCTGGTTGGTATTCTACCCGAAGGTCGCGCTCCTCTACGTGCAGGTGTTGAAATTGCGAATGCAGAAGGCGAAGTTATCGGAAAAGTTACCAGTGGTGGATTTGGTCCATCTGTTGGCGGCCCGATCGCGATTGCTTATGTCGCTTCAGATTACAAAGCACCCGATACTGCTTTGAACGCTTTGGTACGCGGTAAGGAAATGCCATGCCGCGTTGTTAAAATGCCGTTTGAGCAAAAGAGTTATTTCCGCGGTTAGATTTATTGCTATCTCCTGGGGTTAACGCCCCACTAAAAAAGGGCTACGTCCCAAATAACAAACCCTTGAATAAAAAATGTAAGTAAAAGGATCAGGATTATGAGCGAAATTAAATTCAGTGAAGACCACGAATGGATCGTTGTTGATGGTGATATTGGCACCGTTGGAATCACAGAATTTGCTCAAGAGCAGCTTGGCGATGTTGTCTTTGTTGAAGTTCCAGAAGAAGGCAAGGATCTTGAGCTGGGCGATGAAGCTGCAGTTGTTGAATCTGTTAAAGCTGCGAGTGAAGTTCTTGCCATTTGTGACGGTGAAGTGATCGAAGGCAACGAAGCCTTGGCTGACGAACCGAGCCTGGTGAACTCTGCGCCAATGGGTGAAGGCTGGTTCTACAAAGTGAAAATCACTGATCCATCACAGCTTGAAGAGCTGATGGATGCAGATGCCTATAAAACCTTCATCGAAGGTCAAGGTTAGAAGATTTGGGTTCTTAGACCCCATTATACTTAGCCCGGTACACCAAGAAGGTTCACTAACGAGTGCGTATGGTTAATACCATGGGCATTCGTCTGATGATTAAGGAATTCGTCATGTCTGATACAAAAATGTCTCTTCTGGACTTAGAACAGAAAACTGACTTTGTTCGTCGCCACATCGGTCCTAACGATGCTGAGCAGACAGAAATGTTAGCTTTGCTCGGACTTGGCTCTTTGGAAGAGCTTTCCGACAAGACTGTTCCTGAAGCTATTCGTGAGACAGAAGCTCTCGCAATGGCGGGTAGCCAGACTGAAACGGATGTGCTTGCACATGCCCGCTCTATTGCCTTGAAGAACAAAGTCTTCAAATCATTTATCGGCATGGGCTACTACGGAACACACGTTCCAAAGGTTATCTTGAGAAATGTTCTGGAAAATCCAGGCTGGTATACGGCTTACACGCCTTATCAGGCTGAAATTTCTCAAGGGCGTCTTGAGGCTGTCTTGAATTATCAGACAATGATCTCTGACCTTTCTGGCATGGAGTTGGCAAACTCTTCCATGCTAGATGAAGGGACTGCTGCTGCTGAAGCGATGACTTTCTGCCGACGTGTTGCCAAAAGTAAAGCGACTGTTTTCTTCGTTGACCAAGACTTATTACCGCAAAGCATTGCTGTGATCAAAACACGTGCTGCTGCGCTTGGATATGAAATCGTTATTGGCGACCCTCGTAAAGATCTGGACCCAGCTGCCGTCTACGGCGCGCTCTTCCAGTATCCAGGTGTTTCCGGTCGTATTGATGACTATAGTGATCTCATTGCAGCGATCCAGGCCAACAAAGGCCTTGCTGGTTTGGCTGCTGATATCCTTGCACTAACATTGATCAAAAGCCCAGGGGAACTTGGGGCAGACTTTGCTGTTGGCTCTGCGCAACGTTTTGGTGTGCCTATGGGCTTTGGCGGCCCGCACGCTGGATATTTTGCAACGCGTGAATCTTTCAAACGTTCGATCCCTGCACGACTGGTTGGAATGTCAGTTGATTCTCACGGCGAACCAGCGCTTCGTATGGCTCTGCAGACCCGTGAACAACATATCCGTCGTGATAAAGCGACAAGTAATATTTGTACAGCTCAGGCACTTCTTGCCAATATGGCTGGCTTCTACGCGACATATCATGGCCCTGAAGGTCTCAAGACAATCGCGCGCCGTGTCGCTCGTCTCGCATCCATTTTTGCTGCGGGCCTCAAAGCAGGTGGTGCTGAGGTTTTACACGAAGCTTTCTTCGATACTTTATCTGTTAAAGCTGATGGTAGAGCTGACGATATTGCAGCCAAAGCACGTGATCATAAAATGAACCTTCGTGTTATCGACGGAGATACTCTCGGTATATCTTTTGATGAAACATCAACGCGTGATGACGTCGAAGTTTTATGGTCTATATTCGGGGTTGAAGGGCAAACTGTTGTTGAGCTCGATAAGACTGCTGATAGTAACCTGCCAACTGCCCTTGCGCGCCGTACTGATTTTCTTACTCATCCAACGTTTAACAGTTATCACTCTGAAACTGAGATGATGCGCTATTTGCGTAAGCTTTGTGATAAAGACATCGGCCTGGATCGCGCGATGATCCCCTTGGGTTCATGCACAATGAAGCTGAACGCTGTTACAGAGATGATCCCCGTTACGTGGCCCGAATTTGGAGAGATCCACCCATTCGTTCCTCTCGATCAGGCTCAAGGATATGTTGAGCTTATTAAAGATCTCGAAGACATGTTGGTTGAGATTACTGGGTATGACGCAGTTTCTCTTCAACCAAACTCAGGTTCACAGGGCGAATATGCTGGTCTTCTTGCCATCCGTAAATATCACGAAAGCCGCGGAGACTTCCAACGTAATATCTGTCTGATCCCTGCATCCGCTCATGGTACTAACCCTGCTTCTGCAGCTCTGGCTGGTATGAAGGTTGTGGTTGTAAACTGTGATGACGAAGGCTACGTCGACAATGAAGATCTGTATGCAAAAGCCGAAAAGCACCAGGAAAATCTAGCTGCTGTTATGATTACTTACCCTTCAACACATGGTGTGTTCGAAGAAGAGGTACGCAAAACTTGTAGCATTGTTCATGATTTCGGCGGTCAGGTATATGTTGACGGTGCGAATATGAATGCGATGGTTGGCCTTGCCAAACCAGGGCATTTTGGCGGTGATGTTTCCCACCTTAACCTACATAAAACTTTCTGCATTCCACATGGTGGTGGTGGTCCAGGAGTTGGTCCTATTGGCGTTGGTAAACATCTGGCACCGTTTTTGCCAAACCACTCACTGGTTGCCGAAGCTGGTCCTGAAACAGGTCAGGGCGCTGTAACTTCAGCGCCATGGGGCTCCGCAAGTATTTTGCCGATTACCTGGAGCTACTTAAAGCTTATGGGTGCTTCTGGTTTGAAAAAAGCCACCCAAATGGCAATCTTGAATGCGAACTATTTGGCAAGGCGTCTCTCTGATCACTACCCCGTTCTTTATAGTTCCAAGAACGGTATGGTGGCTCATGAGTGCATCATCGACGTGCGTCCGATCAAAGATGATATCGGTGTTACGGTTGATGATATTGCCAAACGTCTGATTGATTACGGTTTCCATGCACCAACGATGTCATTCCCTGTGCCTGGTACTCTAATGATTGAGCCAACTGAATCAGAATCAAAGTACGAAATTGATCGTTTGGTAGATGCGATGATTGCTATTCGCAAAGAGATTGACCGAGTTGCATCAGGTGAATTGCCGCTCGAAGATAATATGTTGTGCAATGCTCCGCATACAGCAGGCTCCATGTTGTCCGATACTTGGGATCATCCTTATTCACGCGAAGAAGCCGCTTACCCTGTAGAAGCTCTGCGTGATGGTAAATATTGGGCACCAGTTGGACGTGTTGATAACGTCTATGGTGATCGAAATCTAGTTTGCTCTTGTCCCTCTATTGAGAGCTATAGAGACGCGGCTGAATAGGCCGCTACAGCGGAGAGATCAGATGAGGCCATTGCTGGGTGTCTCATTTATCTGATCTCTCCGTCCTCACAGGGCGCGTATGTTAGGCAAGGGACGGCTTAACATACTTGGAATGGGGCCGCACCTCGTTCCCGCCCATTGCTGGGACTGGAGTTCGCGTGCAAACGCGGACTCCTTTTTTTATTTTATCGCCGCTAATATGTCTATTGCCGATTTAGGTAATGGGAGTACCATGGCCGTATTCCCCGTAATTGATCCTGATTTATTTTCTCGGAAATATATGGGGAAACCCTTTATCAATTTATATAAGTTGGAGCGTTTTATGTGCCGCTGGCTCGCCTATTCTGGAGATGAAATTTTTCTGGATGAACTACTCTTTAAGCCTGAAAACTCTTTGGTAGAGCAATCTCTACATGCGACAGAGGCGAAGGTAGCAACAAACGGCGATGGCTTTGGCGTTGGGTGGTATGGTCAAAAAGAAGTTCCCGGTCTCTACCGAGAAATTATGCCCGCGTGGAATGACTGTAATCTCCAGCATCTGGCTACTCAAATTCGTTCCTCACATTTTTTTGCTCATGTGCGTGCCTCTACAGGGACGGCAACATCCCGGGCTAATTGCCATCCCTTTGCTTATAACAATTGGATGGGGATGCATAATGGTCAAATTGGCGGATATGAACACTTTAGAAGGCCGCTCGAAGCCCATATCACTGATATGCATTACGCAAAACGTATGGGGACGACCGATAGTGAAGCGCTGTTCTATATGTTATTCAAATTCGGCCTTGAGAAGGATCCGGTAAATGCGATCAGAACGATGGTTGATACCGTTACCAATCTCCAGAACGAATACGAAATTAAAGAAGCTTTTCGGTGTACGATGGCAATTACCGATGGAGATCGTTTATATTGCCTCAGGCATTCAAGTGACCGTTTTGCCCCCTCATTGTATTGGAGGCACCAAGATGGGCGTCTAGTCGTTGTTTCTGAGCCTTTGACCGACGATCATAGCGATTGGAACAAAGTTCCAGAATCTCATGTCCTGATTGCCAATAAATCTAATGTTCAAGAGATCATTGCTCTTTAAAAGATAACTTTGGACTAAAGTCACAAAAAAACCGGCCCATGTGAGCCGGTTTATTGTGACTGATTTGTTAGGAACAGATCAGTGGAATTTGTCACCAAGTGAACTGATAGAATCATCTAACAGTGCTTTGGACTTTGCTTTGGTCATGCTGGCAGTCAGAATGTTTCTGGTTGCAGCCATCGCAACTTCAACAGCTTGGTCGCGAACTTCGTTCAATGCAGCGGTTTCTGCCTGAGAAATCTTGTCCAAGGATTGTTGCTCACGACGCTTAAGAGCTTCTTCAAGATCTCTAGCTGCTTCAACATGAAGACGTTTTGCTTCCTGCTTGGCATGCTCAATAATCTCTTCAGCTTCACTTAATGCATCGCGTTGCTTGCGTTTGTATTCCGCGAGCGTTTTTTGAGCTTCTTCACGTAGATTCTGTGCTTCATCCAGTGTCTTGCGAATTGCTTCGCCACGTGCGTCTAAGCTAGCAACAATTCCTTTGCCGCCTTTAGCTACAACGATAAACACAAATATAAAGAAGGAAACGCCAACCCAAAACCCGGGATTGTTCAAAAATTCCATGACTAGCCTTTCCCTCCAAGCACATCGTCAACAGCTTTGCTGACTTTGGACTCGGTTACATCAGAACCTAGGAGTTTGCCAGTTGCTGCACTTGCGACTTCAACAGCCACATCTTTGATGTGTTCCATTGCTTCAATGCGAGCAGCATTAATCTTGTCTTCTGCGATCTGGGTTTTATCTGCAAGTTGAACATCAAATTCAGCCTGACGCTTTGCGCCAATTGCTGAGATTTCATTTGCAGATTCTTTCAGAGCCGCAATAGCTGAAGCTCGTGCATCAGCAATAGCTTTCTGATAGTCCGCAAGGACTTCTTCAGCTTCTTGCTTTAAGCGTTCTGCTTTTTCCAGATCACCAGTAACTCTGTTTTCACGTTCTTCCAAAATGGAAGCAAGACGTGGCAAAGCAAGTTTGGCCATCAGAAAATAGAGCGCACCGAAGGTAATAACTAACCAAAAGATCTGGCTTACCCACGTGGATGGATCAAATTGTGGCATCGTGCTACACGCCCCGTTCAGTTAACAACGTCGAACCAGATAAAAGCCTGATAGGCCGACACTCCATCAGAAATCATAGAAATCTGGGGATATCGGCCTAACAATCTGTTTCGATTAAGCTACGAACAGAAGGATCAGAGCAACTAGTAGTGAGAATAGTGCGATAGCTTCTGTAACAGCAAAGCCGATCCAGATGTTTGCACCAATTTCGTCTTTTGACGCTGGGTTACGAGCGATTGCCTGAAAATAGCTAGCCCATACGTTACCAACACCAACACCTGCACCAATCATACCAAGAGTAGCAAGACCAGCACCAATGAGTTTTGCAGCTTCTGCTTCCATAATTCTCGAGCTCCTTATAACGCTGAGCGTTAGATAGATAAAAAATAATTCGATTTCTGAAGTGTTCTTAGTGCAGATGGATCGCATCATGCAAGTAGATACAAGTCAGGATAGTGAAGACGTATGCTTGTAGCGCCCCCACCAAGAGTTCCAGCGCTTGAATACTGACTAGGACTGGCATAACAAAAACACCAAACAAGCCAAGCATAATCAAGAAACCGCCAAGGACTTTTAGTAGAACGTGGCCAACGACCATGTTTGCAAAAAGTCGAACAGACAGGCTGATAGGTCGTGATAGATAGGAAACAAGTTCAATTGGGATCAGGATAACTGCCGTCCACAATGGCGCACCATGTGGGAAGAAGAGGCGAAGGAAGCCTGCTCCGTGACGGACAAAGCCGATAACAGTAACAGCCAGGAAGATAACAATTGCCAAGGCAAAAGTAACCGCGATGTGGCTGGTAAAGGTAAAGGTTCCTGGTACGAGACCAATAACGTTTCCAAAAAGGATAAACATGAACAGCGTAAAGACAAACGGGAAGTACTGACGACCGGCTGAGCCGACGTTATCCCGGAGAAGGTTCGCAACCATCTCATAGCTCATCTCTGCCATGCTCTGCCAACGACCAGGCACAAGTGCCCGACCGCGGGTCGAATAGACAAGAAATCCTGTGATTAGGACAGCTGACAGCGCCATAAATAGGGCTGAATTGGTAAAGGAAATATCGTAACTACCTAGTTGTAGGGATATAATTGGATATATCTCGAACTGGTGCATTGGGTCGATTGAACCTGATGCCACGAGTCTTCCCCTCTAAATTACTCTGCGTCATCTTCGCGATTATCGCGAAAATGCTTCTTGTTTTCTAACTGTTTAGCGACCCTTAGTATGTTCACAAAGGCCGCCCCGATACCAAGGAAGAAGAAAATAATCATCAACCAAGGTTTTGTCCCTAACCATATGTCGAGATAATAACCAATCCCGAAGCCCATGATTAGAGCCGCAACTATTTCTATCGATATGCGGAAACCTACCGCCATACCGCCTGCCGCCTCAGCTCTGTTATTGGATGCAGGTTTGTTAACCTGCTCATGACGCTCGCGAGCCGCGCGCAGTCTTTTATCCAAGTCCGTCAATGACGAACGATCTTCAGGTTCCGGCATACTCTAAGCCTCCCTGATGGCTACTAATTGAGCTGAAGTAGCACCTGTTAAACGCGGGCGCAACATACTGGTAGGTTCATGGCTATGTCAAGAGAGAAACCGCCCTGTTTTCGCCCTTATTCCTGATCACGATGGCTGTAATTCTATAGTAATTGTTTGGAAGGTGTTGAGAGTACTGGGATATGTAGAGGTAAACACTTGATGAATATAGAAACTTGTTATTTGCCACATATAGGTATGAGGCATGTTTATTTGTCAAATTTTACGAGGCTTCCTGTTTACTATCAATCAGTTCATCTGCTGTTTCTAAATTGACCGAAACCAACTGACTGATGCCGCGCTCACTCATGGTTACGCCAAAGAGGCGATGGACACGGGCCATGGTCATGCGGTGATGGGATATGATTAAGAACCTCGTTGATGTGCTATGAACCAACTCCTCGACTAATTTGCAAAAGCGATCAACATTTGCATCGTCAAGTGGAGCATCAACCTCATCGAGAACGCAAATAGGGGCCGGGTTTGTTAAAAATACAGCAAATAATAGAGATAAGGCCGTGAGGGCTTGTTCTCCTCCTGATAAAAGAGACATGACTTGCAGCCGTTTGCCAGGAGGGCTTGCCATTATTTCCAGGCCTGCTTGAAGTGGATCATCTGCATCTGTGAGCGCAAGATGAGCTCTGCCACCACCAAACAACCTTACGAAGAGTTCAGAAAAGTGGGCGTTTACGAGGTTAAATGCCTTGAGAAGCCTTTCACGGCCTTCTTTATTAAGATTTGCTATTCCTTGGCGAAGCTTACTAATAGCAAGAAGAAGGTCTTCTTTATCACTAAGCATAGCCTTTATCTGGGTATCGAGCTCTTCGGCCTCTTTCTCTGCTCTAAGATTTACCGGCCCCATGTTATCGCGCTCAGAAGTCAGGCGCGTATGTTTTTTGACGACTTCTTCTTTGGCCGGTAGATCATCACCAAGTTTGATCTCAGCGATTGAGAGAGCTTTATCCAGTGAACAACCTAGTTTTTCCCTTACACGGTCAATTAGGGTGCCGACAGCCAGTTTTGCTTGAGTTACATCGGATTCTGCCCGAATCATAGTTTCTCTGGCGTGGAACAGGTTTTGTTCAGATTCTCTTTGTTGTCTATCAGCCTCGGCTTGTTGTAGTTCTGCCGCTCGGAGGTTTTCAGCTGCGTTGCTTCGTTCTGATTCTGTTCGTTCCAACGATGTTTTTAAGGCGATCTGCTGCTGTTGAAGCTGTTCGGGTTTGATTTTCCATACATTTATTTCAAATTCGGTCCTTTTTATGCGGGTATCAATTTCATTTAGATACTGTTTTGCATCCTTGGTACGCCGCGACCAGGATGTGAGCTCATCGTTGATACTGATAAGTCGTTGTTTGCGACGATCTGCATCACGCTTAAACTGTTCAAGCTTGGCCCTGTTTGACGCGAGACTTTGTCTGCTTGTTGATAGATGTTTTTTTAACTCGCTCATTCGAGCTTTTTCACTCTCAAGATTAGGAAGTTCTTTAAGTTCGGATTTTGAAATATTGTTAAGATCTAAAGTGTTTTGATATTCACGGCCTAACCGCTGAGCATTTTCTTCGGTAGTATTGAGTTGATGGGTTAAGCGATCCTTCTCTCTTGTGAGATCGATCTGCATATTCTTCATTGCAGTCACCTCATTAAATGCTCTGTTTATCGCTTCACGAAGTTCCTTTTCTTGGACGGATGCCTTTTCCAGGCGATCTTTGACCGAAGAATGGATATTTTTTGCCTCAATGAAGGTGTGGTGTATTTCTTCTTTCCTACGCAAAAGATCTTCTAATCTATTTTTTTGCTCTAAGCGTACCGTGGCTGGAGACGGTGCGTCGTCACGAACAGTTAGTCCGTCCCATCTCCATAAGGTGCCTTCCCGGGAAACCAAACGTTGCCCTGGTGCGAGTTGAGCATAGCTGGAATCAACAACGTTAGAGGTTTCAACTAATCCAATTTGTGAAAGGCGGGTGTGAAGTCGTTCTGGTGCTGTGACGACTTCAAGGAGAGGTGGGATGCCCTTTGGCAACGGCGGAAGGTCAGTCCTTAAGGGAAGATCATGCCAATGCGCGACGGCTTCTTCTTGTGAACCAGCATTTAGGTCCTCGCCAAGTGCTGCTCCTAAAGCTTTTTCGTATCCGGGTTGGACGGTTAGCTCTTCTAGGATGGGATCAGAAACACCGCTGGATCCATCGTGTAATAGTTGGGTAAGGGCGTCGATTTCTGCGGCTATTTTATGATGGTTGTTTTGAGCTTCTTGAAGGGTGTTCCTATGAATCTCCTCTTCATGACGGAGGGTCCGTAGTGTTTGTTCGGTTTTGAGGACTTCATTTTTTGAGTGAGTCAGAGTTGTTTCTGCCTGCTCTAGAAGTTTATCGGCATCTTTGAGACGTGCGCCATCATCTTGTTGTGAGGATAAGTGAGAAGATAGCGATTTCTCTTTTTCTAAAAGGCGTGATTGACGTTCTGCTTGCCTGGAGAGTTCGGAAATTCGTCTGTTTAACGCAGATGCTCTTGCCTCATTTGCAGCAATTTGGGTGTTGATCTGAGTAATTAATTTATCTGTCTCTGCAACATCAATGGATCCAAACTTACATTTATCTTCGATCGACTTCAGGTCATGAGCGTTGTTTTTGTTTTTGTTTTCAATCTCGTGCTGCTCTTTGATTAAGCGCTCTTCAGCTTCAAGAGCATCTACGTTAATGCCTGTGGCGCGGTCTCGATCCTTGTTTAATTGTGCCAATAATTCTTGAGCTTGGGTAAGTGCCGCTGTTGCCTGTTGTTTTTCCTGCTGAAGGCTTTCCTGACTTATTAAGAGCCGTTGCAGTCTTGTGGCTATGGCGGTTTCTGTTTCCCGAAGGGCTGGTAGTGTTGCTGCAATTTTGACCTGTATGGTCGATTTTTGTGCTGTAATAGCAGTCTTCTCAGAGACGTCTTTTTGGGCAGCCTTTAGTTGCTGATCTGCGTGGTTAAGGGCGAGATTAGCATCAACGGATTCGTAATGCAGGAGTATAGCTTCGTGTTGGCGTATTAATTGAGCAAGATTTCTGTAGCGGGTAGCTTGTCGAGCTTGTTTTTTCAGACCCAATAGCTGGGCATCAAGGGTGGTGGTGACGTCGTCTAGGCGTTCAAGATTGGTCTCCGCAGCTTTTAACCGTAGTTCAGCTTCATGACGGCGAGAGTGCAGGCCTGTGATGCCTGCAGCTTCTTCCAGTAGGCCGCGGCGGTTAATTGGTCTCGCATTGATGATCTCACCTATGCGCCCTTGGCTAACAAGAGCTGTGGATTGAGAGCCACTAGCAGCGTCTGCGAATAGCAGCTGTACATCGCGGGCGCGTACATCTTTGCCATTTACTTTGTAGTTAGAGCCGCTTCCGCGAGATATGCGTCGAACAACTTCTATTTCTTCATATTCATTAAAGGCGGCTGGTGCAGTTCGGTCGCTGTTATCTAGGAGTAGGGTAACTTCGGCAATGTTGCGTGCGGGACGCGTTGCTGATCCGGCAAATATGACATCATCCATTTCGCTGCCGCGCATCCGTTTGGCTGATGTTTCTCCCATAACCCATCTTAGGGCTTCGACCAGATTGGATTTGCCGCAACCATTCGGTCCAACGATCCCGGTCATGCCAGAAGTGATCAGAAGTTCAGTCTGATCGACAAAGGATTTAAATCCGCTGAGGCGTAGTTTTTTAAACTGTACCAACTGTGCGGATCTCCGGGTTTTGATATATCCCCCTGCCAGGATGAACCTTTTGGTTATATACCGTTGTTTCGGTTGTCATAATGAAAAGAGTAGCTTGAAGAGTGGTTCTCTGCAACTGCGTGGACAAATAGACTGGCTGACATAAATTGGGCAGACATAAAAAAGGCCCCTTGGGTTTCAAGAGGCCTTTTGCATTCTATGGGGAGGAGGACTTAACTTGCGTCTTCCAGTAAGCCATTCATGGCATCGTAATCTCTGCCACCAGCAAAAACATCACCATTGATCACAAAGCTCGGTGTTGAGTTGATACCAAACACAGCTTTGCCATCGCGAGCTTGAGTAATAATGCGGTTGGCGAGTTCCTTGTTGTTCAGGCACTCGTCAAAGCGTTCTTTATTCACGCCAGCGAGTAAGGCAATTTTCTGCAATCCCGCCATAGGATCGCCGCCAAAGGCCCATATTTTCTGCTGTTGGAAAAGAAGATCCAGGAATGAGAAATATCGATCGCCCTCAAAACATTCAGCGATAATCGCGCCACGTAAGGCAACGCCATCCAACGGCATATGACGATATACCAACCGTGCTTTGCCTGTGTCTATCCAGTTGGCCTTAATATCGGGCATGACAGTTTGGTGGAAGTTTGCGCAGTGTGGGCAAGTTAACGAAGCGTATTCGATTATTGTGACCGGTGCATTGGTATCGCCGAGAATACGATCCTGGTCTGTTACTTCTCCTGCAGCAAAGGCTGAGGTAACGGAAGTAAGGGAAGCTGCAAGGGGGAAGCCAAGGGCAAAAGTTGCAGCATTACGAATAAATAGCCGTCTGTTCATTGTCTGTGATGTTCCTGAGCTGCGAAGAGTAACTGTGTCTAATTTTTGATAATCTAGTCTAGTGGTAACTATGGCGGCAATAGGGCAATGTGACACGATCACTATTTGTTGATCTTATTTTTTGCTTTCAAGGTTTTTGCAAGCCGTTCCAAAGATGCTCTGAGAGCATCATTTTTGACATCAGAAAACTCGGTTTGGATCGCCCGTTGTTCTTCTTTGTCGAGTTTGGGCAGTACGGGAGGTGTTTTCCTCTCGACCTTGTACAAGGGCCCCTGTTGGATGGAGAGACGTGCGATGGCTCTGTAACCAAAGTGACTGTTAACGCGTTCAATAAGCTGTGGTGCTTGTTGTTGAATTACTAGCGCGAAGGCAGGATCTGCTTTTATAAGAAGGGTGCCGTCGTTACGAACTCCCTGGCTTGGGTACCGTAGCTTGATGGGAAGGCATTGTGTTGAAAGTTCCTTACCAACAATAGCGCTCCAATCTTCGATTAGCCCGGCTTCTGCAAAACCTCTTTTACCTGTGAGCTGTTTTGTTAAGCGCGGCAGCGAGGCTGCGATGGGACGCATGGTTTTATGGCGGCGAATAAGAGTATCGTTCTCGATTTTTTGTTTCGAGGCAGATTTTTTCTTTGCTCCTGGGGTTCCCGGGCTTTTCTTTGTGTTGGTACTTTTATTGTTTGAAGGAGCTTTTGCCATTATTCCTATGCGTTCTTTCCGTATCCAATCAGTCGAGTTGTTTGATTCCAACCGGAATGAAAAGCAGTATAGTCCAGTCCTGTCCTTTTAACAGTGACGATTCGCATCATTTTTGCGTAGGTGTTTAGATAAGCCGTATACGGCTTGAGTGTGTGGTGAGGAAGAGTTGAGAATGATCGCTGAAAATTTATTGCCGTGGTACGATAAGCACGCGCGCGATCTTCCCTGGAGGTTATCTCCAAAACAACGCAATGCCGCACCAGATCTTCAATTCGCCAACCCTTATCATGTATGGTTAAGTGAAATCATGTTGCAACAGACCACCGTTGTAACCGTGAAATCTTATTATTTGAAATTTCTGTCCTTATGGCCGACCGTTCATGATCTTGCTGCTGAGGAGCTCGACAAGGTCTTAAGTGCTTGGGCAGGGCTTGGATATTACGCACGGGCAAGAAATCTCCATCGTTGTGCCAAAGTAATTTCTGAAGATTTCTTAGGCGTATTTCCGGATAATGAAGACGCTCTGTTAACATTGCCGGGTGTTGGTCCTTACACAGCTGCGGCTATATCGGCGATAGCATTTGATCAACCTTCAACTGTGGTTGATGGAAATGTAGAACGCGTGATTGCCCGGTTTTATTCTCTTCAAGACCCATTGCCGGGCGTAAAAGGGAGAATGAAAGACTGTGCTGGAAAGCAAACGCCAGATAAACGCTCTGGTGACTATGCGCAAGCTATGATGGATCTCGGCGCCACGATCTGTACGCCCCGTTCCCCCGCTTGTGTCATTTGCCCTATTCAAGAAAATTGCCTTGGTCGAAAAGACGGAACAGCAGCGTTGTTGCCTAAAAAAGCTCCTAAGAAGATAAAACCAGTTCGAAAAACCTATGCTTATATTATGAAAGACGAAAAGGGGCGTGTTCTACTGCGTCGACGGCCTGAAAAAGGGCTTCTTGGGGGAATGACAGAAGTTCCAACAAGCGATTGGCTCCAGGGTGAAGGCCCTGTTCATGATCCCGTAATGAGCGGGTTTGATGAGTGGCGTGTTTTAGAGGGGGTGGTAAAGCACACCTTTACGCACTTTCACTTTGAAATAACCGTTTTGTGCAGGGAGTTCTCGGTGGCGAAATTTGATCTAGCAGAGGAGCTGGGGGCGAGTTGGTATGATGAGGATGATTTTGACGCTCTTGCTTTGCCAACAGTAATGAACAAAATTTTAAGGCACGCTGAATTTGCAGCATAAAGCAGGGTACAAAAAAGCCCGCATTGAGCGGGCTTGATCGTATTGCTGATATTAAAAATTAGGGGCTGTCCTAGATAACGCAAATTAGGTGTTATCATGGGAGTTATGAGGAAAAG
>OJFV01000035.1_pt1 | contig 118596 bp, 98 predicted proteins | sample 1594391 | NCBI WGS metagenome assembly OJFV01 (sample SAMN05416856, study PRJEB24817) | seawater metagenome | isolation source: Sea water | place: Canada:Atlantic | collected 2013-11 | reverse complement strand
ACTTCGTACATTGGTAAATAGTACCATCATCATCGTTTCAAATAATGGCAATAAGATAACCGTAAACACCAAAATGTTAACCTACCTATAAATGCTCTACGTGCCTCTAACGCCCGCGTCAAAGGCGGCGAACGGAGTGGTGCAAATTGCGTTAAAATTGGCGCAGCCAATTGCAATTTGTGCCACGGAGTTTGCCGTCCTTTGCACGCACTTGTTAAGCGAAAGACCGTTAGCTCTACCATGCCTCTTCAAACAGAATACCACTAAACTTTTCATTTTCTATTAATTTCTTGACTGTTTTAGTAGCGAAAATAGGGTAATAAGATACTTTTACATTTTCATTCGCTATTTCTGCACAAAACACCGTAAGCGGGTCGTCAGGAACATGTAGACCTGCTATTAGTGGCCCAACAATAATTTCGCTGTATCTATCGCACCTAGAACAACGATCTATATATTCAAAGCCAACTTTTTCATGGTTTACCTTAACAAAGTGATCGCAAGCCATGAGACAGTAATTATCTGTGCTTGGGATCGGACAAAATTTTAGACCTTTAACACCAGAGGTTAAAATAAAATCTCTCAACCTCCTTGAAACTAATAAATATTCATCACTGGACGAGTAAATGTCTTTCTTTCCGGGAACCTTAAACCTATTTGATACACCGATTTGGAGAGCACTTCGCTCATTAATCTTACAGCATGACGGACAAACCAACTCTTTATACTCAGGTCGAGGAATCAAAACACCACTGCAATCATCCTCAAACAACAGCCAATTATCGTCAGCTTCTTCCTTCGCTAATATTTGATACATAGCGTTATCGATTCTCTACGTTGATTTGAACATTGATCTTGGTGGCGCTTAACGCCAAGCTAAGGGGCAAAATTTGATGGCAGTTTTTTTGCGTGTTTTTGCAAAAAAGATGACAGCATATTTTGTCCGTTTGAGCTTCTTGTTATGTTGCTAATCCAAAGATCCACCGCTAACATAGGTTTCAAGCCCAAGACTACTTGTCAAATTCTGCCCATCAGGGGTGACAATTGTAACCTCAGTTGGGCCTTTCTCTTCTTCACAAATCAACCCTAAAAACTCTTGAGATTCTGACGAAATATAAACTGTTAACCCCGCATTTCTATAATCTTTAAGATATTCTCTTGGAGTTTTTTTAACACCATTCGTAGATATAAACATATTTTGGTTGAAATCAAATAACGTACCTTTAACCTCCCCAAGGTGAAGCGCTATTGCTTTGTGCTCATAGTCGCTATCAATATCAAAAGCTATAATAGGGTGAAGCTCAATATACAGGTTCTCGCCGTCGACAATATCTTCGTCTACATAATATAAGTTTTGGTTACTGCTAATGATACTCACCGGCTTCTCACTTTTTGTGTTGTAAATCGTTTCTTAAACATAACGCCGCGAACACAGGTGACAAATATGGAGAGCCGAAGGCGCGGAGTATTTGGCATCCTGTGATTTGCCTGGTTAGAGCGAGATGTACGCGACTGCCATTGAGCTTTGCCGTTTTCATCCTGCTCCCATTTGTTTTTGATCTTTTTTCCTGATGTTTTTTTATCACTATCATCGACTATAAACGATGACCTTGATGATTGGTCAGGTACTTCGTACATTGGTAAATAGTACCATCATCATCGTTACAAATAATGGCAATAAGCTAACCGTAAACACCAAAACGTTAACCTACTTCTAATGCCCTACGTGCCTCTAACAGTTAATTCTACGACATAGCTATATATAGCCATGTATCTTAATCTGGATACTAAGTATCCATACCTAGCGACATGTGTCTATATACAATCTTTATTTTATTAGGCTCGTGTCTACATCTGTACACATGTCTATGCCACCTTCTACAATCCGTTCGAGCAACCCTAGACGTTCGACTATTTCTTTTTTAATTACCCACATTTTCATTTGTTGACTCCATACCCCTCCCGCTTGCTTTACTCTCGTTCGGTAATCAATTTCTTTATAATAGATTTTAATTGCGACGAATTCTTGGAAGCAGTTTTGATAAAAATTATTGGGGCTTTTTTGCGGGGTCAGTATGGGGCGTTTAGCTACTACAATTTCAATGGTGGTGAGCATTTGCTTATTTTCAAGATCTTTTCGATACCGAACGTTAACAAGCTGGTCTCCCCACTCTTTTAGGAATCGAATCGAGCCTCTTTTCCCTGGCGCTATTGTTCTAACAACATCCATGTTTATTCCTACTTCGCGTATCCGTGCGATTGACTTTAGGGTTATATGAGTAATCGGTAACAGCAGTTTTGCAATCGTTACCCATAAAAAAACAGGATACCTTGAAGAGTTATAACTTAACAACTACTTCAAAGTATCCTGCTCTCATTCACTTAACGTGACAGTGTTTTAGCATTTATGCTATTGCGACTTCCACGTCTTACGCGCTTCAAGTGCCAGCTCTCTAACCTTTTGTAGGTCTTCGTCTGTATACGCACCATTTACACCCGATATCGCGGCTAGCTTCATTCCGTGTTTTAAGCCTAGTGAATAGATTTCTTTAACCTTTTCCCACTCGGTATTACGTCCGATGGTGAATACTTCAAAACGCCCTTCTAGTGCAAGTACGATGGTTTCGGCCATACAGGCAAAAACGACGTTTTCAGGTAGTTGGATACTCTTCATGTCCAGTTTACCTGGCACCAAAATTTCACCAGACTCAATCACTAATACATCGGGGCGCTTAGCAACTTCTTCAGCCGGTAAATCGAGAGGCCGGGCTACATCAGTAATTATACAACCTGGCTTCACTTTCATGATGTCCAGTATCTTTTTACCCGCGCCTGATGTTGACGTAACGACTACATCCATATCACCGAGCTGGTCGTCTGGGTTAGTCGTAATGAATACTTTAGCGTCTGGCGTATCTTTTAAGATTGAGTCTCTCAGTTTATTAAGTGTCTTTTCATTTCGTCCACCTAAATAAACTTCATCAAACGCCATTGCTAACAAGCGGGCAGATACTGAACCTATGGAACCGGTCGCACCGATAACCATTGATTTAGCCGGGATTCGCGTCCCTTCTTCATGCTCTACGAGCTTCAATCGTTTCATCGCATCTGCAGCGGCCCACAAAGCACCTGATGCACTATAACTATTACCTGTGGTCACAGGGATTGTAGCTCGTCTTGCGACGGTGATACCCGCATCCCCTACAACCTTGGTAAACGCTCCAAGACCAATGATTTGGGCACCTAGCTTTTCTGCCATTTTGGCGGCGGCAAGCAAGCGCTTATAAGTAAATTCGGGACTGTGTGAAAGCATCTCTTTTGGCGTTCCACCGACCGTAATCAACCAACCTTCGGCTTCGGCTCCACAAGGCGACTTAATGCCCTTTACTTCAGTGTACACAAACGGCGGTGCCAGTGCGGTCGCTTTTTCAACGGCATTCATGAGTGGTGTATGAGAAAATCGCTTTGGAATAGGCGTTATATTACGGATATATTCCTGAGACAACGGATGAATAACAAACGCGAATCGGCGGATATTTTTGAATGTTCCGGTTGGGTGCAATAAACGAGGCTTGATATCCAATTCTTTTACAATGTCTTCAAGACATGCATTGGATAACTCTTCACCATCAACATCTGAGGCACCTATAATCATCGCCTCTAGGACATTCGCACCCAGTACTTGATCGCCAATATTTGGCGTAACATCAATCACTAAGTTGACCTTCGCATCTTTGAAAAACGCAAAATCTTCATCAGTTACGAAAGACGTGATAATCGTTTTATCAACTAAACACTCTTTATCGCCATATTTCTTCAGGCTCCCACAAGTCCCCACTACAACGTGAGAATCTTTCATTGCCTTTTTCAATAGGTGCTTTTTGACCTTTGGAAGCGAAGGTATATGGCTTTGCTCTATATCAACGGGGGATAATTTGTTTAAGTTGTATCGTCCACGCGCATAAAGCTCAAGCGCTGACACTGACTTGAGCATCTTGGGAATACCGGCCTGTATGATCGGGTCTGCAAACTTTAAGTTTGGCGTATATTCAGCCATCAATGTGGCCATTTCATAGTTGGCCATACCGGACAAAAACAGTACTTTGTTATTGTTAAAATAATTACCCAGTTTTTTCTGGGTATAACGAATCGCGTGATTCTGGAGTATACGCCTTAATCTAGCGCCCGTTGTAACAGGCACTCGGGTGACCACACGGGTTAACTTTTTAGTACTTGTGTTCTCAAACTTGTACTCACCAACATTGAACTCATCGGGCACCATCCCGACACCCATGACATCACATTTACTTTGTAATCTCTGAAGCTGTTCCCATGCTTCCGTTTCATTTCCATTTGTTCCGATTCTCTGAACGGTAAAATCTTCATCTAGAAAACGAGTTTTAAACTCATAATCCTGTTCTGAGGAACCCAAGCTAATATTGATTACTTTTTTCATAGTATGGTCCATCTTCCCTTGCTGTCGTAGCGCCACACTAGCGTGTGACGCTTATTAGGTCTTATAAAAGACCGAATTAGGCTTCTTGTGATTCCCAAACAAAACGAGCCTTTGATTCACGGTATTTATCAGCCAGCGGAGCGTATTTTTTTTCTACTTCGTTCCGCTTTATCTTCATAGTGGGCGTTAACATGCCGTTTTCAGGTGTCCACACTTCATCAACCACAAAAATACGATCAATCACCTCATGGCGCTCAAGCTCCTTGTTCACCTGTACCACGGTGCTCATGATATCGTCTTCAATCGATTTTGCTCCGGCAGGTAATGCCTCTTTCGCAATTTCAGTTAACTCAACAAGTACAATAGGCTGTGAATGACCAGATCCCATTACACAAATTTGTTCAATATTAGTATTGCGCATTAACAACCCTTCAATGTTATTAGGCTGAACAAACTTACCTTTAGTTGTTTTGAAAACATCCTTTACACGACCTGTGATTTTAAGATAGCCATCACTATCTAGTTCACCCCGATCGCCAGTATGCAACCAACCATCTCTAATGGTTTCAGCGGTTTTCTCAGGCTCAAGGTAATACCCTTTCATCAGAGATGGTGACCTTACAGTGATCTCACCGTCTTCGGTGATACGCACTTCACTATAGGGCAAAGCAGATACCGAGCCTACAGTGCCGATTTTAACAGCTCCCGGCATATTGATTGCTGGGCCATAAGCTAGATTCTCAGTCATGCCGTAGCCTTCATTAATATCAATACCAATTTTGGCATACCATTCGAGAAGGCTTTTTGCGATGGGTGACGCACCAGACACGACAATGCGTGCTTTATTAAGACCCAATGCTTTTTTAATTTTCCCTCGAACAATGCGGTTAAGCAGTGGTACACGCAGTAGTGTATCGAGTTTTTTCTGAGGCATTTTTGCCGTAATCTGCTGCTGGAATTTCTTCCATAATCGAGGTACAGCAAAGAACACAGTCGGCAAGGTCGACTGTAGGTTTTCAGCAAACGTATCAAGGGATTCTACAAATGAAACCTGTGCGCCAGAGTATGTAGCACAACCCAATACCATGAAACGTTCTGCAATATGCGATAATGGTAGAAACGACAAGAATCGATCATGTGCGCCAACAGGTAGTGCCTCTACTGCGTTTTGTGCACCAAAACTAAAGGTTCCATAAGTATGCATAACACCCTTAGGGTTACCTGTAGTACCTGACGTGTAAATAAGTGTCATCAGGTCTTCCATTCCATGTACAGGGTTCGCCTGAGTAGGCTCATTCTTGGCTAACAGGTCATTCCATTTCAGGTCGATTTTCATATCAATTTCGTAAGGCATACCGATACGAGTAACGCCCGCTGGAATACCTGGCTCCATGCCCTTAGCACCATCAAGTTTACCAATAACGATCGCTTTTGACTCACTGTGATTGATGACGTATTCAATCGATTCTGGGGACTGCATTGGGTAAAGCGGAACACTGATCAAACTTGCAAGTTGGATTGCGTAATCAGTAATAAACCACTCAGCCGAGTTCTTCGCCAATATAGCAACTCGATCACCCTTTTCTAAGCCTAACCCTAGCAATGCTGTTGCAATGCGCCTCGCCTGGTTATCAACTTCTTTCCAGGTAAATTCCTTATATTGACCGTTGATAGGCTGACGCATAAAGACACTATTTGGCGTCGTTTTTACCCAGTTCGCAACTTTTTCTAAAGGCGTGGCATAGAGCTTGTTACCGTTGTTCATTTCAAGTCCTTTTATTTCTGTTATTAGTAGATATTTTATAGAATGTTATTTTAGTATGACTAAACGTCAGCGTATTGACCTGAAAGCACCATTATTGACACTGCACGCCATATACTGAATATTATTACTTTTTGTAACCATACTGTTTGAATAAAAATTATTAGTCCTCAGTATTTGTATTGTGTAAGTGCAACTGCTGAAATTCTTTTGGCGTACAGCCCTGCCAACGTTTAAAAGCACGTTGAAAAGCACTTTGCTCTGAAAAGCCCAATTTAAAAGAGATCGTCATCAATGAATGCCCTGCCCTTAATGATTCTAACGCTATCTTTCGTTTAACTTCGTTATATAATTCTTTTAAGGTATAGCCGTTTTTCTGCAACTGACGCTGTAAGGTTCTAGGGCTAATAGACAGGTCTTTACTAAGGTGGTCGAGCGAAAGGACATCTGGCAAGGCGTTCATCAGCAGAAGGCTAACTTTTTCGACAATACTACCTTGAGTTTGCGCCACCAACTTCTTTTGAGCAAGACCTTCATAGAAGTGGCATAAGTCTCTATCCGGAGTCTTGAGTGCGTAACTCAAAATCGATTTATTACAGGTTATTTGATTAAACGGTTGCCCAAATTTCACGCGGCAACCCAATACGGATTCGAAATGGGTTTGATCTCTATCACTAACCCCATGACAGAAATCCACCTGTTTAAAAATAGCCTCATCTAAACCAAGAATGTATTTAGTAATAAAGAAGCTTCGACGGGCAAATACCTCTTCAACCAAATGAGTAGTAACCGGTAACTCTGTACTCCAGCGAATATTAAGAATATCACCCTCTGTAATCAGTTCAAATCGATCAAAATTACGAACAAGTGTTGAAAATCTTGACTGGTATTTTAAAACATCTGCCACTGTTCCACAGGTACTGGCAATCAACCCAAATTCGCTACCGACATCGGGGTCTGAGTCTGCACCAAAAGCCAACCCAAGATACGCGTCGCCTGTTTGCGCCTCACCAAATTCATATAGCTGGTTATAGAGAGAAAGCGGGAAATAATAATCGGGGTTATTAAGGTCTGACTCATTGATGTTGAGTTGACTTAACATCGCGTCACGAGAAACTCGCTTTTTCGCAATATGGTTAACTAACCCCCTGACCATTTTGCTTACAACTTTTGCTTGCTCCAAACTCATTATTGTAATTTCCCAATCACACAGCTCACTATAAGATCGCAATGTTCGAGCAAACTATTGCGGGACTCATTAATTTAGGTGAAACCCTATTATCTTATTAAGAAACGACATTGTAGACTGTATGAGATTCTTATATCAAATATCTCAATCCTATCACACAAACACGACCTATTAATCGCTAGAAAAATCGCTAACATAGATACTCGATGTACACCTAAACCACATCACGCAGCAAACTGTAAACCATATTGGCTCTTCCGGTGCCATGCGATGTTGGCGACTTTGGTTTTGAATTCGGGAGAGCTGATTTGTACTGGCCCGAAAATCTCCCCATCATAAATAAGCTGTAACCCTCCCTCAGATATATTAACCACTTCACACTTAAATAACGATTCACCAAATTCGACGTCTGCAACAAGCCCCGGTGTTGACTCTCGAATAAATGCCCTAGACAAAACCGCTGCCTTCAAATGAGCTTCTTGTTCTAAGTGCTTTTCTAATAGGTTTTCAGGCTGGTAACCTGCCAAAATGCTAGTACGAAAGAACGCGCTTTGATCAATACGAACATTTAAAGGCGGGTTATCAATGTCGCCACCAAGCGATCTTACGCCCGTGTCTCGTTTAATAGTCTTAAATAAGTGATAGACCGGTGAAAACGAATCATATAGCTCACCATCAAAACAGGGTGTTAAGCCTTTAACAAATGCCGTTTCAAAACCAAGGTCTAAGTGCTGGGATTTTTCAACCATCCACGCTAATGTCAGGTCAGAAAGCCCTACATCATCATACCCGCCCCCAATGTTGGAATGCACACCTGGGAACCAACGTTGTTCAACGCATTGGTCATCATTGATTTTACCCGTCCATAAATCCGCCTTGAACGGTTGGCGTTTTTCATCAATGGCTAACGCCTGATAGGCGTTCTTTATATAAGAAGAGAGTGATGTATCAAAAAAACCAACCCAGCGCCGTTTCGCGATTTTACCAACAAAAGGAGTCGGGGAGCCTAAGGCCCCTACAGTATCCCATACGCCCATCATTTTAACATTTGGGCGTAGGTAATCACTGTAGATATTGGCCGCTCGTTTTTCTGGGTGAGTTCTGTAGTACCCATAAGCGTCTGAAAGGTATTCTAGCTGATTCTTGGGTAGCAACCCTATGGTGTTCAATAGACCGCCAAGCGCCCTGACAGTGTAGGCCCCTCGACTAAAACCAAAACAATATATCTCATCACCCCCTTGGTAGTTGTGGACTATAAAGCGGTAAGCATCGAGAATGTTTTTCGCAACCCCCACACCAAAAGCACCGCCGATATATTTATCAAACAATCCTTCGGTTCCCACTCCTTGATCATAAAATACAACCTGATGACAGTTATTCGCAAAAGGCAATATACCTCTTGCTAGCTTAACAACATTAGTCGGTTCACTATCAGGTTTATTCCATGTGCCATCACAACATATAACAATTCGCTTATTTTGGAACTCCATAAGGAAGCCTCCATTTAAAGGATATTGTGTAACCGTCGCTCATCGCCGTAACGATTTTAGTAGAATAAGTATAGTATAAATCTCAATAATTGATTACCTTTTAGTCAACTTAGAAGTTAGCAAACACACTCACAATTTGCGACGTACCATCATCCCCTTCAAATTTTCGATCATAGACTTAATAATAGATTTTGTTTTTGGCTGAGTGTCCTTTGAAAATGCAATAGGCCGGCTCACTTTCATCGCGGCGACGCCAATCCTCGCAGTATATATTCCTGCCCCTAACCCCTGCCCTAGCCTTACGCTGGCCATGCTGGTTAAGGTCGATGAGCCAAACTCATCCATCACTTGGTCAATCACAATTTCAGTCGCTCCCACAAAAGCTAATTGATGAATAACCAACTTCAGTAATTTATAACGATTAGTTATTGAAGGCCGCATACCATAAACCTGCGCCACATCATCAATCATTTTAATACTGCGCCAAAGCGACAGCAGCATATCTAAAGAGGCCCATGGACTCACAGCAACCGCCGCTCCCGTTTGTAGGCTGTAGTTAGATATTCTCCGCTGAGCTTCTTTATCTAAAGGCTGTAGAAACACAGCTTCGATATGATTGATAACTTCTCGGTCATTGCTGTAGTCTGGCAGCACCTCAATACACCGTTGAAAGTAAACAGCTTGAGGTTTTTCGTCATAGAAACGTTTAAGCTCTTTGATAAACAACTTAGCATTGCCGATATCATGGGCATCACTCAAACGACCGGCTTGTTGCTGAATATGCGCCAAGGCACTTAGGTTTTCTTTGTCATACAAATAACTACGTAAAAGGCGCCCCCCTAGCCCTAACACCACCGCTAACAATGCAACAAAGCCACTCGCAAAAAGCCAATGCATGTCTAACGCAAATTGAAAAACGCTAAAGGCCTCCCACCCCACCAACACCAATAACAAGCAACCAAATCCAACGATAAACGACTTTAGGCCCTTGACGGGGATGGCCTCCAAACTTATACCCGAGTACTCTGAAATATGAGGCAAGCGCTCACCTGCCGTAATCGATTCAGGGACATCATCAAAAGCACCAGTCTGATCAGGGACGAAGGTTTTTGCCTTTCGTGCCGCCTTTTTAACCGTTGAAGACTCTGTTTTTACCGTTAAAGACTCTGAAGCAATATCGATGTCACGCGCTTGTTTTCGGTGTTTAATACTCATACGCATTTATCCCCAATTAAGGCATTCAATACTGTATCAAGGCGAATATGGGGAATGGAATCAGCGTTTTGATAGGACAACCCCTTCGGTGGTTTTAATAAAGGAATCCTCCACTCAGTAAAAGGCTTCCATTCGTCACCTTCGGGTATGCGAGGTGGTATGGTTGGATGCATATATCCAATAGGAGAACCGTCAAGACTAACGCCGGTGATGCCTTGTTCGCCATCATGCTCAACCTCCTTTGAAGAACGAACCGCCGCGGCCGCCTCACATAACGGCAGTACACCCTCATGTTGTGCGTTGTTATAGGCCTGCTTGACCAACAAAGACAATAACTGCCGCACCGCTTCATGATCTTCAGACACGACTTGGTCAATCTTAGTGGCCGCAAAGACGACCTTATCTATTTTTGGCTTGAATAACTGCAAGAACCTATTTTGACGCCCATAGGCAAAACTGTCGGTAATGTTGGTAAGTGCTTGACGCATATCATCAACATATTCCGGGCCCGCATTGAGCGCGCTCACCACATCTACTAATATCAACTGTCGATCGATACGACTAAAAAATGTTTTATAAAATGGCTCCACCAACTCTTTAACATACCGTTTATAACGACGCTCACAGAATTTGAAATAGGTATTCTCATCCGCTGCATCCAACTGACCTTCGGTGTAACTACCGCACTTTAGTAAAGGTACAAAACATAAAACACTTAAATCTTCTACATCGCCCGGGATCAGAAACCGCCCTGGTTGAATTAAGCTAAGGCTTCGATCGCTATATTTACAATCATGAAGAAACTTAACAAAGCGCGTATTCAGCGTATTGAGTTTTGTTTCATCAACCGTCGCTAACGGGTCAAGTTGTTGTAACTCATTCAATAGTCCCCCCAATAACTCAGTACGTGGATGCTGGTTATATTGAGCATTACACTGAGCACACCAGCGTGAATAAGTCATATCCCGCAAAGGAAGATCCAAAAGCCACTCTCCCGGATAATCTCTAATTTCCAAATACAGTGAAGACTGCTCACCACTAAATGGGGTTAGTTTACGCGCACCTTTTGCCAGCCGTAACTCTAGCAAACAACCACTAAGGTCTTTCGTCGAATCAGGCCATTGTGGATCTAAACCCGTTATCCCCCTATAAGATTCCTCGTAGGGAAAGGGCAACAAATGTTTATCATCTAGCGGGTGAATTTTCACGTTTAGCAAACGCTCAGAAAGCACGGGGGAGAAACCCGGTAAACTAGATGTTTTATGCTGCTGTAGTTGATTAATCAAACTAGTGATAAATGTAGATTTACCGCTCTGGCTAAGCCCTGTAATGCCGATACAGAACCGCTTATCTCTAAGCTTTTCGATCCCCGCTAAACTATCCTTGGTCAGCGTCCCCATCTTTTCATAGGTGCGATTAAAAAAACGGGCTGATTTGCTCTCAGACTCACTCATGCTCTGTTATTCTACCTCTTAACCTATATGCCAATGGGTCAACGCTAATTAGTATAAGCTACATTAGGACAAAAGAATCGTTAATATAAGCGGGTGTTAACCTCTTTTAGGCTCATTACCTTATCTCGAAAAACCTCGTTATTTTAGCTATTAATCATAATCATATTGGCTGCTAGCACAGCATTATCTGTGCTACCCTTTGAATCTATGATGATTTTTCGCTTTGGGCACCCTAAATAGATACTAGGAGAGAGTATGAAGTGGTATAGCGTTTCTACTAAAGAGGCTCTTGCTAGGCTTAAATCGGATGAGGCGACTGGCCTACCAAACGATATCAGCTCTGCTCGTATTGAGGAATTTGGTTTAAACGAACTAAGCGGTGAAGAAAAAACACCGTGGTATGTATTGTTATTTAACCAGCTTAAAAGCCCTCTTATTATTATTCTCTTTATCGGCGCACTGCTGTCGATGTATACCGGCCACCTTATCGATGCCATCGCCATCGCCGTTATTGTCTTAATCAATGTATTAATTTCGTTCGTTCAAGAAATTAATATGCAAAAATCCATGGACTCACTGAATGATATGTCTGCGCCCATGGCACTTGTTCGGAGCGGCGGAGAGTGGTGTAAAAAAGCCGCCGCTAACATTGTGCCCGGCGATATTGTAAAGCTTGATACTGGCTCTATTGTGCCCGCCGATATGCGCCTAATTGAAGCGACTCAACTTCAAATAGATGAAGCCGCGCTGACCGGTGAGTCGGTTCCATCAGAAAAAGATACTGCTGCCATCGATGCTCAAGAAGTGCCGTTAGGAGATCAGCTAAATATGGCCTTTATGGGCACTATCGTATCTACTGGCCACGGCATAGGGTTAGTGGTCGGTACCGGCATGGACACCCAAATGGGTCAGATAGCCACCATGCTTTATACCGCAGAAGAGACCAAAACACCGATGCAACAGCGTGTTGATGCGCTCTCTCGCATACTTATTGCCGCCGCACTTATTATCGTCGCAGCGATTATCGGTATTGGTATTCACCAGGGTATGGACTGGATAGAAATCATTAACACCGGTATTTCGCTTACCGTTGCAGCTATTCCAGAAGGGTTGGTCACCGTCGTCACCATTGTGCTCACCCTAGGTGCTAAGCGCATGGTCGTCAACAAAGCACTCACCCGAAAACTCGCCTCCGTTGAAACACTAGGTTCTGCCACCGTTATTTGTTCAGATAAAACCGGCACACTTACTCAGAATAAAATGCAGGTATTATCGATGTATAGTGGCGGTCACTATTTTGATGTAACAGGCGAAGGATACGAACCTGTAGGTGAGTTTTTAGACACATCCAAAAGCAAGGTGAACGTACAAGACTCCCGCTCACTTTCCCATTTATTGAAAATGTCTGCTGCATGTAATGACGCTATTATTGTCAGCGAAAAAGGCCGACATGGCATACAAGGCATGCCAACAGAAGGCGCTTTGGCAGTGGTGGCCGCCAAAGCAGGTATTACCAAGCAAAGCATATTGGATGAAGGCAGTGAATTACTGAAGAGCTTTCCGTTTGATTCAACCCGAAAACTGATGAGTGTTATCGCCAAGGCAACAGACGGTAATTACTACGTGATAGCCAAGGGCGCACCCGATGTCATATTAAAACGCAGTATTTCGGTATTCAGTGACAACGACTCCGTCCCGCTAACAGACGAAAGTTCACAACCCGCGTTAAACGCTATCAACAACTTTTCAGCAAAAGCCCTACGCACACTAGCGGTAGCGTTCAAACAAATAGATGAAAGCGATTTAGACAAACCCCAAGAAGAACTAGAAAGCGGCTTCACCTTTTTGGGTATTCACGGCATTATGGACCCACCTCGCACAGAGGTTCCCTTGGCCGTAGAGGAATGCCACACGGCGGGAATTAGAACCATCATGATCACAGGGGATCATGCCGGTACAGCAGAGGCTATTGCCAAGCAAATTGGTGTAAAACGTAACGATAACGACAACGTTATTACAGGTACAGAACTCGACGCCCTCAGTGATATCGAGCTAGCAGAAAGCGTAAAAAATACCGTAGTGTTCGCCCGTGTTACCCCTAAACATAAATTACGAATAGTAAAAGCCCTCCAATCCAATGGCGAAGTAGTCTCCATGACAGGAGATGGCGTAAACGATGCACCTGCACTGCGCTCAGCGAATATCGGAGTGGCAATGGGTATCGCGGGAACCGATGTTGCCAAAGACGCTGCCGATCTCATTCTATTAGATGACAACTTTTCAACCATCGTAAAAGCAGTGCGAGAAGGTCGCCGTATTTACGATAATATGCGCAAATTTATTCGACAAGCGCTAACCGCTAACGTCAGTGAAGTCAGCGCCTTGTTATTTGCCTTTTTACTGATGGGGGATGACCCTCTACTGACACTCGCGCCGTTAATGATTTTATGGGTCAACCTGGTAAGTGACGGCATCCCCGCACTTGCATTAGGGGTAGATAACGAAGAGCCGGGCATAATGCAGCGCAAACCGGTAGACAGTAACGATGGTTTCTTTGCAGACAGTCTCGCTAGTAAAATTTTAATTCGCGGATTAGTCATGGGGTTTATCACATACTATCTATTTCAAGTGGCCTTAGACAACGGCGCAACCTTAGCGTATGCACAAACCGTCGCCTTTATGACCCTTATTTTTGGTCAAATATTCCATATATTTGATGCGCGCACATTTACCTCACTGTACCGTCGCAGTCCTTTTAGCAACCAATATCTGCTGGTTGCCGTAGCCGGTTCATTGATTCTATCTTTAGGGTTAATTTATAGCCCTTTAGGTTCGCTTGTATTCGGAACCGAGCCCCTGCACGTCAAGCACCTATTAATGACATTTTGCATAGCGGCACTGCCTACCTTTATTTTGTCAGGCTTAAAAGAAGTGTTTAGGTTGAAGTGGGTATGATACGAGCGTTTTTTCATAAAAGGGGCTCAGCCCTTTTTATGCTGATGTCTGCCATCTCTTCACCGGCACTATCTGAAGTTTATCAATGGACCGACAAGCAGGGCAGAACCCATTTTGGCGATAGACCACCCGAAAAAATGGAATCAAAAGACATTTCTGAAAAACTCGATCGAATTAACATTACCAGCGATTACAGCTCACCTGACATCATGTTGCGGCACGAACAACGTAAAGACGCTGAAAAGAAAAAGCAAATCGACGACTGGAAAGGAAGTCAAAAAAACCGGCCTTCACTAAACGACTGGTGTGAAGGTGCACGCCAACAACTCAAGATAATTAAAGGCCGCGTAGTGTTTGTAGATGAGCATGGAAAAGACCTTAACATCAGCGAAGCAACCAGAAAACAACGGGTACAATCCCTAGAAACATCGATTCGAAGGAACTGCCAATGATCATGAAAGTTTCCACAACACACACGACTCTCTTAGTGGTCGCCTTATCAATGCTTTTTAATGCCGCTTATGGGCAGGTTTATAAATATAAAGACGAGCAAGGCAAGTGGCACTTCTCTGATAAAAAGCCCTCCCAGGGTAAAATACCTGTTCAAACACTCAACCTTAAACCAGCGCTCATCACAACAAAAACCAAGCCGTTTCTTACGGTAAAATACGCCAACGGACATTTACACTATACGGCCCATAACCCGTTACTCATCCCGTCCCAAGGTTTCTTATATGATATTGAAACCAATAATAAAATTACATCAACGATCATTCCCCCTTTATCAACCAAAATATTATTCAGCCAACAAAATAGCCGCATTAAAAGGGACGTTCACTTTCGGTATGTCATTGGCGACCCTAACGCACAACCAGACAACGCACTGATTCTTCCACCATTTAGCAATTATAAGCCGATGAGAATCAGTCAAAGCTTTAACGGACGATTTAGCCACCGCTCACCCAGCAGTCAATATGCAGTTGATATTGGCATGCTAGTTGGTACGAAAATCACCGCAGTTAGAGAAGGTGTAGTGATAAGAACACGGGACAATTATGTATTAGCAGGAACCTCTAGCCCTTACTTTCTTGATAAAGCCAACCTGGTAGAAGTACTCCATGATGATGGCACCTACGCCCTATACGGGCATTTATTACTGGGCGGCATAAAAGTAAAGGCAGGCGACAAGGTAACAGCAGGGCAAGTTATTGGTTTATCCGGCAACACAGGCTACTCAACCGGCCCACACCTGCACTTTGCCATTCTTTATAATGACAACGGACAAAGGCGCTCAGTACCCTTTAAGTTTTTGCAACCTGAAAATAAACAGGTTACGCCTCAGAAAGGGGACTGGTTGATGCCCTACTTGCCTGATTAGGTAGGGGCTAAGACAATACAAGAAGATTTTCCTACAAAGTTAATAGCACTGGCCATTTTACGATATCCTTTATCATTATAATGAACATGGTCAGATTTGAGTGATGGGGTACGCTGTAGATCAGCGATTAACGAGTCATCAAAAACCAGCTGATATTTATCAGCGATGAGTTAATTTACACTCTCAATTGCGCCATCAATTGCAGGAATGTCGGCAAAAAACAATACTTGCTTTGAGGGTATGGCTGAGTTGGAATATCTAATAGTTTTTGCCGGAAATATGACGTGTAATTTGTCAGGACATCACCCATATCGGTATACACTACTTGAGCAAAGTTCTAGGCTATAATTTTTAAGCGGCTGAAAATCTTTCTATTAGGGTTTATGATATTCCGCGTCTTGTTTTTAAACTTCTTACTTGGCTTAAGTATTTACCATAGACCTCTAAACAAATTGAGCCTCTTCAGCGAATGGTTTTCACAGTGTCCGTGGTATTTGAGATGAATGGTGATGCAAAATGGGGCTTGGCTTTGACAGATCTACCACATAGCTAAAACGCGCCTCAAAGTTAAGTAACTCATCGTCAACGGCAAAGCGCCAGTTGTAGATCCCACCCAGAGCATAGAACTGATTTTGCAGCTCTTGAATGATTAGCGTTTTCTCATGGAGGGCGATGCTCAGTTCTGGCCGGCTACCTAATCGTTCAAAATAATCTCGCAACTTTTCGGGGGTATTTAACACCCTGTTTGAAAAAGTAGGTATCAAAACAGCCTGAGTATCATATAAATCGAGCAAGCCCTTTACGTTTGCGCCGTTAACGGCTTTCATCCATTTATCTAGAATTTCACGAGGGGATTGTTGCATTTTTATCTTTTCCTTTTACATATTTTATTAAGTATTGTTAGGTTGGTTATTAAATCAAGAAATTGTCTTCATTCTTATTGCTACTCGCTATGAGACTGGGCGTAATACAGGGCCTTGAGCGGTATCTTCAATGACAACTCCTTCATTGACTAGTGTGTTGCGCAAGGTATCGGATTTAGCGAAGTCTCTGTCTTGTCTTGCCTGCTCACGCTCAGCCACCAGCGACTTGATCCTTGCATTTGAAGTCAATGATATAAAAGAGGTTGCTTCTGGACGAAGCACCGAAAGAGCCTCATGCGGTGGCAGCTGCAGAAACCCTAGAATTTTAGCTGATGCCAGCAGAATGGATTTAACGTCCGCCCGCTGGGTATCTGAGTTTGCTCGGTCTAATTGGGTCTGTAATTCACGCAAACGTACTAAGGCGCCAGTAACGTTGAGATCATTCCTCAGCGCTTCCAGCACCTGCTTGTCAGCTTTTATATCCGGCAAGACTTCAATATCACTTACCTTGAACAGGCTGTCGTAATAACTCGCAAGAACATTTCGGGCTTGCTGAAGTCGCTCTGAGGTCCAATCTAGTGGCTTGCGATAGTGGGTAGATAACAATGCCAACCGAATGACCTCTCCCGGTGCTTGATCGAGAAGGTCGCGAACTAGCAGAACATTACCAAGCGATTTAGACATCTTTTGCCCTTCCACCGTGACAAAGCTGTTGTGAACCCAAGTACGGCAGTAGAGTTCACCATGGGCACATGTACCTTGCGCAATTTCATTCTCATGATGTGGAAAAATCAGATCTTGACCACCACCATGGATGTCTATGGTATGGCCAAGATGCTTGCCGATCATGGCTGAGCACTCAATGTGCCAACCGGGACGCCCCCAACCCCAAGGACTTTCCCAACCCGGCAATTCTGGTGTCGAAGGTTTCCAGAGTACGAAATCTAGAGGATTGCGTTTATAAGGTGCAACCTCCACGCGAGCACCTGCCAACATGTCTTCTTTGCGCCGCCCAGACAGATGTCCGTACTCCGGATAAGACGCTACATCGAATAGCACATGCTCTTCAGCAAAATAGGCATGGCCTCGTTCGATCAAGGTATTAATTAACTTTATAATGATGGGAATATGCTCGGTAACACGCGGTTCTAATTCGGGTGTTAGTACACCTAATGATTTCATGTCTTCGTGGTAAGCATCGATATAGCGATTCGTGATTACACTGATAGGCACGTTCGTAGCTGCTGCAGCAGCATTGATTTTGTCATCCACGTCTGTGAAATTGCGCGCATAGATCACTGTCGGGTAGTCATGACGTAGTAGCCGCGATAGCACGTCGAATACGAGGGCTGGCCGCGCGTTACCTATATGGGCGTAATTGTAAACGGTTGGGCCACACACATACATTGTCACGCGTTCGGGCTGACTCGTACTTAGTTGCTCTTTTTTACGGGAGAGTGTGTTGTGAAGGTAGATCGGAGGGTTTTTGTTCACAGTTCTATTGTCCTCTCACGCTATCGGTGTCAATGCCTATGGCGGTTTTGAATCCTGAAAAATGGTAAAAGAAATACTTTTTGAGCCTCGCCTGAAAGATTACATGGCTCATTGCGTAATGGTTGTATGCAGTTTTCAGTGGCATCTATGTGAAGTCCTTACGTTAATATTTTATTAGCCCTCTATTGATAACGTTGTCCTAGGCCATTGTATTCTTTTCTATCTGTTCTCAAGTGTTGCAGGTTTTTTATTTTCCTAAGACGCTGTCGCTTGCGTAAAAGCAGATATCGCAATATTGTCAGGTGAGGCATTTCAACTAACATTCCAATGACTAGTGCCGCATAGATCAATGGTTGATCAGGTAGAACCACAACGGTCACTGCGAGCATTAGGGGAGCGTTACGTGCGGCGGTTGTCATCGTCAGTAATGCTCGCTCAGGATACCGAAGCGAGCAAAAATAACTCAAACCTTCACTGAGCAAAAAGGTAAGTAGGAAGAAAGCAAACACAGCGATTAGTACCAAAACAAGTACATTATGATGCGCAATGATCATTGAAATATTTCCAGCAAATATTTGCATGATAACTACGGCGGTCAACCAAAGAGTCGTCTTATCAGCTTTGTCTAATATACGCTCGAACAAGATTGGCTTAAGTAATCTTCGCAAACATTGGTGTAGCGCAATAGCCACAAGAAGTGGTAGTAAAAACCATTGCAACAATGTACTGCTAATTAAGCCTGCTTCGACTTGCACACTATTTTGAGCGAACCAATCGAGATAAAAAGGGAAGAGTAACAATTGAACGGTCATATTGATGGGAATCAAGACTGTTCCCAGAGCGATATTTCCCCCTGAAAGCCTAGTGAAGCTCAAAAACCAGTCGGTACAGGGCGCCATAAAATAGATCACAAGCCCAACGGCAAAAAGCGGATGTGCAGAGAGGAATAGTGAGGCAGTCCCATACCCTATTACAGGCACTGCTACGAAATTGGTAAACAGTGCAATTGCCAGAAAATCTAGACGTTTTGCAATCTTAAATAGCGCATCAAAACGAGCACCAAAAAATAATAAGGCGACTAAGGTGAGTAATGTGTAATCCACACGATTACCCAACCACTCCCCAGTGACCGGGACAAAGTGACCAAGCATTGCACCAACGATAATACTTGTGATCAGTATGAAGGAACTTATAGTCACAAGGGGCAAACGATCAATTGACAAATTATTCAGCATTCGCAACCTTCACAACAGTCACTATTGCCAAAAGGCCCCCAAACACCATTTTCCGAACCTTCGAGCCATTCAGTATCCAGCTGCAAGCGTTGCGCAACTTCCGATGCAATACGTGCAAAACGCTGGCGAAATTTATAGATAAAACAGTAAATACGCTGATCATGGCGCACCTGAGGCCCAATGAGAAAAAGGCCTGAAGTCATAACGGATTCGTCAGCGTCGCTCAGCATGATGTGATCTTCGTCATTCCACATCCAAAGGTCTTTAATTTGACGAGCGCCACCTCCATTGAGGAAACCTGTACCTAAAATAGGCGCTTGCTCTACGTCCCAATATCGACCGTCTGCGGCATGTACTCTGTAACTGTTATCACCCTGGCGTGTTACTTCCCTTACGTTTGCATCAAAAATAATCTCCAGTAGATCATTGGATTCCATTTCACGTAATCGTTCACGTGTATACGGTGAAAGCACTTGGCTTGGGTCGTTTATATCTGACTGGTCCCAAGTAGCTTTACGCACAAGTAAGCGTACTTTATGGCCAAGTTTGATTAAATTTATCGCCGAATCCAAGCCGCTTTCGTAGCCACCAATCACGATATAAGAACTACTCTCTAGAATCTGCCAGTTTTCGACCTGTGCGTAGTGAACACACAAATTAGCCCCAGGAAAGGGGTTTAGTTTTGGGAATTGGTATTCTCCACAACCCCAAATGAGAAACTCTGTAAACAACTCACCGAGTTCGGTAATTAGATGAAAACCACCATCTGGGCCAGGGGTCACTTCTAAAACCTTACAGCCACAAACAATTGGCAATTCTGCGTTTTCTGCTACGAGTTCAAGATAATCTGCATACTGATCACCACTTAAATGCTCTGCACCAGCAAAAGTGGCTGGCGAGGTCGTTGAATCGATAGTGTTTAAATCTGCCAGACCGAAGGGATTACTGTAAAAAGAGGGTGTAATAAGGCGTGTTTGTTTTGGCCAACGTCGAAAGGATTCCCCGATGCGATCACTTTCCAATACCCCAAACTCTAGCCCAGGTATCTTCCCTAGCTCCATTGCCATACCAATCCCTGCTGGGCCTGCACCGACAATAACAACATCAAGGTTTCGCATAAAAGGACTGCCTGTATGTGTCGCCAATATTTTGTGCTGTAGTCACGTATTCGGTTGTTAATTTGCACATTTTCTGCTCACCTTCTTCTAATCTTTATAGTGGTGCTCTTTAATTTATTTTAGGTTTGTCACTTCAGCACAATACTCTGCTGTTGGCCTAGCCAGAAGACGGGGAATACCAATGGATTCCCCAAGGTCAAAACAATATCCATAGGTATCTAAACTAATACGATAAAGCGACTGCTGAATTTTTGGCTTCCTGAATCAGTGCGCAGGTGAGCTTATGCAATTCCAGCAGCGCATCCTTAAAAACCCGAGTTGTTCAGCATTCATGTAGTCTTTCCCGGGAGCGTTTACTATTTGTTTTTCAGTAAGCCTATTAGCATATATAGGCTCATATTAATTCTCCTGAAAACGCATCCCAAACGACGTACAACTCAGTAGTTATGATATATTTTTTTGATTTTCGACGTTTAATACCCCGCTCTATAAAAGCGAATTACTCGAGTGGGTACTTAATGCTTATTAAAAGCATCGCTAAGATGGCAAGTAATGTTATGATACAACATAGCATTATAGAGATAGATTGGCTATAGTTTTGTATACAGGTTCTGCTGAGGGTGCTTTAGTTTAAAGCGAACTAATAACGACTCCAATAAAGCAAAAATGTGTCTAGAGAAGTCAGGTCGATTCAGCGTTTATCTTAAAAGAAAGTAAAGCTATGTGAGCTTTCTATATTTTATGCTATGTTATAACGTACCCTTTATTACAATACCCGTGATTACATATCAATAAGGTAGGTTATGGACAAAAAGCATATAGGTACGCAAGACTTAACCGAAGAGCAAATCAGACAAGCCGCTGAACAAGATTACATGAACCAAGCTCAGTTGATTTTTTTCAAAGCACTACTGATTGACCTTCATGAAACAACCCATGAGCGAATACAAGAAACTAAAGATCAAATGGCTAGCCCGATGGAGTTGAGTGATGAAGGCGATAGAGCAAGCTGGGAAGAACAGTGTGCCATTTTATTACGTATCGTTGATCGCGAACAAAAATTATTACCTAAGATACAAGAAGCTTTAGAACGTATCCGATTGGGCGACTATGGTTACTGCCTAGAAACTGGGGACCCCATTGGTATTCCACGTTTATTGGCTAGACCTACCGCAGAATATTGTGCTGACGTGAAGACCGTTAAAGAAATAAAAGAACATGCTTACAAGGACTAAAGCTTAGTGTCTACTAAGGATGGTTATTCAGATCAAAGAAAAATAACGAACGTATGAAGCTTAATAGAAATCAGTTTAATCAACAGTTATTCGGTCAACTTCAAATTGTTTTTGGTTTTATTGCTCTCGCCAGCTTGCTCTGGTACAGCATTAGCTCGTCACCGCCATCAACACCTAGTCAGTACTCTATTCCCACTGAGATAATTGATCAGCAAAATAATCGTAGCCAAAAAGTAATGGCTGAACAACCTACTCAAAAGCCGAGAGAGCAACAGTTTCAAGATCAACGCTACAGTGTGGTAGAAGGCGATACCCTTGAGGCTATTTTTTTGCGAAAGAAGCTCTCCATAAAGGTGCTTCAAGACATATTAGAGGCCGATGAGCCATACTTGGAATTGGATGTTTTACGACCAGGAGACCATCTGGACTTTCTTATAGATCAATCTAACAATCGTCTAGAAGCCCTATCTCGTATAGTTGATCCGAGTAGGACGGTCACCTACCAGCGCAATGAAGAGAATTTCATGTACAATGAAACTCTGACTCCAACCACTAAGATTGCCGAAGTAACACGCGGGCAAATAATTGGCAGTTTTTATGTTTCAGCTTCATCCTCGGGCCTGTCAGATAAAGGTGTTATGACGATCACTCAACTCCTAAAGAATACACTTAATTTTAAGCGTGACTTACGGGCTGGCGATCACTTTCAGGTCGTGATGGAGCGTGAGGTCATTGATGGGCAAAGTATTGGAAAAGATCGGTTACTCGCAGCGCGTATTCTATTAAGGGGAAAAGAGTTTGGCGCTTACTTACACAACGATGGTTCTTACTACAATGCAAAAGGCGAGAGCTTAGTGCCAGCGCTTTTACGCTATCCGACACGTAAAAAGTATCGTATAAGCTCGTCTTTCAATCCTCGCCGAGTACATCCAGTTACCGGGCGAGTTAAGCCTCATAATGGAGTTGACTTCGCCATGCCCACCGGAACGCCTATAATTTCTACTGGCCATGGTCGCGTCACTCGTGTCGCCAACCACCGCTATGCGGGTAAGTATATCGATATAGATGAGTTTGGCGCTTACTCGACACGGTTTCTTCACCTTAGCAAAATACTCGTAAGAAAAGGACAGCAAGTAGAGCGAGGCCAAGTCATCGCATTGTCTGGAAATACAGGTCGCTCAACGGGACCACATCTTCATTATGAATTACACATTAGGAGCCGGCCAGTTAATCCTATGACCGCAAAAATTCCTATGCTTAAGTCCATCCCTAATAACGAGATCAAAGGCTTTGATTTGCATGTCGTCGATATGCAAAACTTAATGCTCAGTAAGGAAAAAATAGTCCACCTTAATAAACAGCATAAGAATCAAAACAAACAGGCTAAACTTCAGGTTCAACTAGAGCAAACTAGCATGCCTAGCAGTACGACGTCGCCTTCAGCAGGTTAAACAAAGTTTAGAAAATATGAGAAAAGTGACCTCTAACGTTTTTCAGAAGTTAAGACGTTTGCCTACTAGCGTGTTAATGTTACTCGTAAAACTTTACCAGCTAGTCATTAGCCCTATGATAGGTCCTCGCTGTCGTTTTTATCCGACATGTTCGGAGTATGCCATCGAAGCCTTAAAAACGCATGGTGCGATTAAAGGAGGGTGGCTAACGATAAAACGTTTGGGGCGCTGCCACCCGATGGGAACCGGAGGTTACGATCCTGTACCGCCGTGTTGTCAGCCTAAAGAACAACCAAACTTAAAAGAATAGCCAATACAAGTGCTACCCAATTTTGACCTAAAACCCAATCTAAAACGGCATAACACCTCATGTTTAAATCTTTTTTTCTAAATAGAAACTGGCTCCATTGGTCCTTTCTAGGAACTATTCTTATTTTCAGTGTTACTTGGTACAAGGTGCAGTTAGACGTAAAAATCAATGAATGGTTTGGAGAATTCTACGACACTATTCAAAAGGCTCTATCAGAACCAGGCGCTGTGACGATCGATGATTTTTTGGGGTTTCTCCTTACCTTTGCAGGGATTGCCGGTATCTACATCGTTGTAGCTGTAATGCTAGAGTTCTTTATCCGACATTATGTATTTCGCTGGCGAACAGCCATGAATGATTACTATATGGAAAATTGGCCAGGCATCCGTCACATTGAAGGCGCTGCACAGAGAGTTCAGGAAGACACCATGCGCTTTGCCAGAATTATGGAAGGGCTGGGAGTCGCGTTTATACGCTCTATTATGACCCTCATTGCTTTCATGCCTATTCTGTGGGGGTTAAGTGAACATGTGAAGGAATTACCTTGGATTGGCGCTGTTGACCAAGCTCTTGTTTTTGTAGCTATTATTTCCGCAAGCTGTGGCACCTTATTATTGGCTATTGTAGGTATTAAATTGCCGGGACTAGAGTTCAAGAACCAGATGGTGGAAGCCGCTTATCGTAAAGAGTTAGTGCTTGGTGAAGATCAAGCCGACCGAGCAGCCCCCCCTTCAGTCAGTAAGTTATATGACAATTTGCGTAAGAACTACTTCAACCTGTATAAACACTACTTATATTTCGATATTGCCAAATGGTCCTATATACAGTTTTCGGTGATCATACCCTACATCGCCTTAGCCCCAACTATCGTAGCCGGGGCAATTACTTTGGGCGTTATGCAACAAGTGATCAGAGCATTCGGCAAGGTAGAAGAGTCCTTCCAATTTCTAGTTCACTCGTGGAGTACCATCGTTGAGCTGTTGTCTATTTACAAACGTCTCAATGCTTTTGAGAAGCAGATAGATATTATTATGGTCTCGAAATAGGATTAATTTTTAAGACTTGCAAATGAATAGAGGATTAGGTACATCATTTCTCCCATTTCAAAAACAAGCAAAGATATAAGACTATTCTGAATGAGTTTTACCAGATCACATTCAGGAAAAACTATACTCTACCATGGAGGGTTTACAAAAATCTCTGGACGAATGGATGGAATATTATAACAATGACCGAACTCATCAGGGCAAAATGTGCTGTGGACCACACCAAAAAGTAAACAAGGCTTGATGGGAAAACGATCTGGGCTGAAAAGTGCATGAATCGTAGCCAGTTTAACAACTGGCTGATATGCTCTTTACGACAAAGTCGCTCGGTAATTAGACCGACAGTTTCCTTTGGGAATCACACTACTACATATTTTTGTGTTACATATTTTTGGCAGGTAACTCCAGATTGCAGACATAACTCCATCAATCAAATAAGCTCCCGTTGTCTTCTGAGCCAACAGGTTTGGTTTTCGTAGTTTTGAAAAAGGGTTTTGTCCACATATGACTTTTCCCTTCTAGGTGATCTCTGATAGTACCGTGAACTTTTTATTGAACCTGTTTGGACGTTATCTGTGACATTCTTTTTTTTAACGTTTTTTCAAGAATATTTCTGTCATAGGGCTTCATTGCCTTCCACTTTTGACACTCCGGCCGAGTGCGACCACACCCCAGACACCAGCCATTGGGCCCCGAGAATTCACAAACATCAATGCAAGGGCTTTTAGGCTTTTTCAATATTCGGCCTCACATTACGTTTTGCATTTATATACACCTGCATTCAAAGCTTACTCATTACCTGTTCAATGCCAGCTTCAAGTTGTCGAAGACGGTTAAACTCTTCGAACAAGCGTTGTTCTAGGTTCTTAAAATTAAGCGGCAGGGTTTTCTGGCATATACTGTATCCTTTACCCACCGTCTGGTAACCCTTCCAGCTTTGTATACGATCGCCCTCTAGCTCTAGAAATTTTTCAATAAACTCTGATTGAGACGGACTATCCTCCTCAGCATGCATACAAACAGGAAAGGCTTTTTGTTTAATCTCGGGCCCTTCAATAAAGGTTTCAAAATGAATGCCACCTTGATTATGATTATGCCAATTAATTTTATAGAGTTGCAGGTAGGCACCGCGGTTATATATTTCCCAGTCATCTTCAAACCAACTAGTCTGTTTCAGTTTATTTTCGAGATTACGGAAAATTTTCTTTATATCTTTCATAATGCAAAGGCTCTTGTATTATCCGGTTCATCGGCATTAATGACCAAATCTAGGTCAATACCAATTTCACCCAACTCGTTTTCGATCACAGCGATGCGTAGACCATGCTCCTCTGACAAGATGCGATTGAGCAGCGTAGTCTTGCCACTATCAACGAAACCGGTGAGTATAGTAACAGGAATTTTGTTAGACATTTAACCATCCTCTTACTTGTCTCGTCACAATAGCTCGCCGGTTTGTGAGGCGACGAATATCAGTTTTATGCTAAAGGCGCGGGCTGATAGCACCCTAAAAGCCTGCCCTCTAACACAGCATTACTATTTTTTACACTGACTTAAACTAGTTACCATACCTTCTATTAACGCTGCATAGTGTTTACTCCCTACCTCAATACTTGCTCCTAAGGGGTCCATTACGCCAATAGCCGAGATGGTCGATCCATCAAATACGTTTTCTACCAACCCAGGGTTATACTGAGGCTCAGTGAAAACACAGTTCACACCTAGTTTTCTAACAGTATCTCGAATCTCTGCAATCCTTGCGGGGCTTGGGTCTTCTGCATCACCAAGTGAGATTGACCCTGCTGCTGATATGCCGAATCGTTTCTCGAAATACTGGTAGGCATCGTGAAATACAATAAACTTCAACTCACCGAGACTGCTCACTTTACTACGCGTTGTTTCAATGAGACTGTCCAGCTCAGCGATTGCCTGTTTGGCATTACGGTCATACAGATTGGCGTTTTGAGGATCATTTTTGGATAGCACCTCTTTAATTTCGGTGATCCATGTTTTTGCATTTTCTGGGTCAAGCCAAGCGTGAGGGTCGGTACCCCCATGATGATGGTGACCCGCTTCTGGCTCTTGAGCAATGGGTTCTACATCTTGCCCACCCGCATCTTTGAAAAAATGCTCATCGGCTTCAAATTCAAAGGGCATATGCTCGGTAAAAAATGTATACACCCCTTCTTCTTCGATAAGCACGCGGTATTCGGTCACATTTCTATTGGGATCAAAAACGACTTGGTAGGCACTACTAGCGTTTGGTGTCATTGCATCACTATGAACGAGCTTAATCGCGTTCGACGATTTTACTAACCCTTCGGCCGTTTCTTCCTCCGCCTCAATGGCTGATTCTCCACTTAAATTACTTGCAAGCATTACCATCTTCATCATGGGGTCTGCGTAATCGCCATCAACCTTTGCAAAGGACCACACATATTCTCCGGCTGAGAGCTTAAAAGCACCCGCCCATTCAAAAGAATGAGCACCATCATGTTCATGATCGTCAGGACTGAACCATGACAAGAACCCGTCGAACCAACCGGACTCATACTCCTTATGGTCATCAAATTGCTCTTCTTCGTTCTCATCATCGTGGGCATGCTCTTCAAAGGTTGCACCTTCACGGAATTCATACTTTACCGTGCTGTCCAGCGCTAGCATTTCAATTTTTTGTGCAGAGTCGGCCACATTGTCCATGGCTTTTTCCAACCATGGCGAGAGCTCCTCGCCCATCCAAAATACAATTTTTGCATTGGACAAACTCTGCGCTTGTGTAGGGCGTAATGTATATTCATGAGGGGAGGCTTCGGCAGGAATAAGTAATTCCGGCTTACCAGCTCCTTCCATCACTTGGCTGACCAAAGAGTGCAAAGGGGCAATATCTACGGCGACATTAGGGCTGCTTGTGCTCGCTATTGATGTGAGCGGAATTCCTAAACCAAGCAGTGTGTAGGCCAATAGCTTATCTCGCATGAGATTCTCCAAATGTTGATGGCAATTTAGTTTTAAAGATTCGTGGTATGTGTAGAAACTTAATAAGGTATGTTATAACATAACATTATATTCCTGCGCTACAGGAATTTCCCTATGAATTACCTGTGTAGCGAGTCTTCAGTAGTGAATTGCGTCTGTTTACATCGAGCCTGTACTGTAAGGTATTTTCGCTGCTTAACGTTTTGGTAACTATATGAGGGAGGCGGTAACGGTGGAAGGCTCAAACTACTCACTGAAAATTCGTTTTCTTTGATAATAGCAAGGCCTATTTGTCACGTTTACAGACCTGACAAAGGTTAGCGCTTTGTGCTCTTTTCGCTAGTCAAATAAACGCAAAATTTGACCGAATAGTCCTTATTTTCATATAGCTGTTGAGTGGCAGCTTCGCGGACACTTTTGCCTCTGAATAACACTCTTCTTCTCTAGCGCAGCCTGTAGACAGGTTTTACCATTCAAGTTTGGTTTGAAACGTAAGCTTTCAATACCCCGGAAACCTTACCATTTGAAGCCTGCTAGTTTGCAGCGACTCGTAGTCGCAGTAGTTTATCTCGTTATGAACAAGGCTAAAAGATTAATAGGCCTAATTGTAATCGTAACTTTTAAAAACGAAGACAAGCGTGAAGCTTGTAATATGTAATAAATACAGTTAGTAAAGTGTTATTTCGTTTCCTGTTTTCAGTTCAATTGTCTTCGTTTAATTCAAACTTCCTGCGTTTTAATTCCTTCAATCTACTAAACACTCTCCCCCGCGGCATGCCCAGAGCTCCATGACCATTGGAAATTAAAGCCCCCCAACCAACCTGTCACATCAACTACTTCACCAATGAAGTACAACCCATCAACCTTGTTAGACATCATCGTTTTAGAAGAGAGTTCATCCGTATCAACACCGCCTAAGGTTACTTCAGCCGTTCTATATCCTTCAGTTCCTGAGGGTTTAATTTTCCATTCACTTAGCTGCTTTGCGATTGTTTCTAGTTCTGCGGGGGTGTATTGCTTTATAGGCTTTGAGTCGAACCAATTTTCACAAAACAGGGTTGCCATTTTTTTTGTAAAAATATCTGATAACACGGTGCGAAGCTCTGTATTAGGCCGTCCGATCTGCTCATCGGTTAGCCAGCGCTGTGCGTCATTGCTGGGTAGAAGGTTGACCTCTATTTCATCCCCTTCTCGCCAGAAAGATGATATTTGCAGGATAGCCGGGCCGCTAATGCCTCGGTGGGTAAAGAGTATATTCTCTCGAAAGGCTTTGCCGTTGCAGCTGACAGTGGTATCAACTGAACTGCCAGAAAGCGCTTCACACAATGGCTTGAGTTTATTGGTGATGACAAACGGCACCAGCCCTGCCCTGGTACTTAGTATAGAGTGACCAAACTGACGAGCAACATCATACCCAAAGCCCGTCGCGCCCATAGTAGGAATAGACAGAGCACCTGTTGCTATAACAAGCGAATCACAGGTTAATAGGGCGTTGGCCACATTCAATGCAAACCCTTGCTCCGTTTTCTCTATCTTATCGATAGTGGTATCAAGTCGGACCTTGGCACCTGCATCGTCACACTCACTTAGCAGCATACCCAAAATGTCGCTGGCTTTGTTGTCGCAGAATAGTTGACCAAGTTTTTTTTCGTGATAGGGAATTCCATGCTTCTCAACCAAAGCGATAAAATCCCATTGGGTATATCGCGCTAAAGCAGACTTACAAAAATGAGGGTTATGAGATAAGAAGTTTTCGGGTTCTGAGTACATATTGGTAAAGTTACAACGCCCGCCCCCCGACATCAGTATTTTTTTACCCGCCTTGTTAGCGTGATCTAGCACCAGTACATTACGACCTCTATTGCCCGCCGTTATTGCACACATAAGGCCGGCTGCGCCAGCACCGATTACAATGACATCATGATGAGACAACAGTGAAACTCCTAAGCGGGAAATTGAATCTGTAGGGGCTACCGAATTAGTATAGGTAACGCTATTCTGAATAGTATTCTAACAGAACAGCGTTAAAAACGGTTAACAGGTCGCTAACAACCCATTAATCGCGGCTGCAAATTGTTGGGGTGAATCTTCTTGCAGGAAATGCCCTCCCGATAGTGTTTGATGATTCTGGTCTTTACTCCCCGGTATACGGCCTCGCATGTACTTATCACCCCCTCGTGTAATGGGGTCTCCATTGCTAAAGGTGGTAAGAAACGGTTTTTTCCACTGTTCGAGCACTTTCCATGCGGCTCGGTTGGCTTCAGTAGCAGGGTCTGAAGGTGAAACAGGTACTAGTTTTGGAAACGCGCGGGTGGCTGCCTTATGTTTTTTGGTTGGAAAAGGCGCATCATAGGCTTTACGCTCAGCGCCGGATAATTTTTTAAACGTGCCGCTTTCTACGATACGGCTTATTGGAAACCAAGGGCTATATAACGCAAAGGTTTTCCACGCATGGAATGCCATCGGGACGGGTTGGTCACCGGTGGGTAACATGCCATTCCCTACCACAATCGCTTTAAATCGATCTTTGTTTTCTGCCGCGAGCCTTAAGCCAATCAGTGAGCCCCAATCCTGACAAACGAGTGTAATATTCGTTAGGTCTAGTTTATCGATAAACGTCTGCATCCAATCCATATGTTGCTGATAAGAAAATACAGAGATGTCGATGGGTTTGTCTGACTTACCAAACCCGATCAGATCTGGCGCGATGACTCGGTGCCCTGCGGCGGCACAAATCGGGATCATATTACGGTAGAGGTATGACCAACTTGGCTCACCATGGAGCATCAGTATCGGGTCTGCATCACGTGGGCCCTCATCGACAAAGTGCATTTGCAACCCTTGTGAAGCACTACCATCGACTTCTAGCCCCTCATCAACCTTTACTAAATGTGGATGAAATGGATAACCGACAATGCGGTCAAAGCACTTTTCGGGTGTGCGAAGGTACTTAATCATGGGTGATCCTTTCTTTTTATTGTCTGAATAATTCAACTCTATCTTGAATCAATGTTTATTTCATCTCGTACATTTCAAAAAGTTATTTAATTAGCATCCATCACCCCGTTGACAAGTTTACGCAGTTTTGCAAAAGTGCCCTACTCGCTTTTAGGTGCCTACACGTGCTGCTTGTTTATTATATTTATAAGCAAACAGTCATTAATGGAGAATCGGGAAATCGGTGTAAGTCCGATACGTGCCCAACGCTGTAATGGTGATTGTTCAAGCTTAAAACTCCACTGGGTTTGCTAAAAGCATCCGGGAAGGTAGTTGAACAAAAAGACCCTCAGTCAGAAGACCGGCCTATTAGCTATAGAGACGTTTGGACAGGCGTGCTCACACTTTTCTGATAAGGGGAATACTATGGAAAAGAAAGACACTCATCATCAAGAAGATTTATTTTTCAGCGAAGTCGATCGTGATGGCCTTTATAAGACTATTTTTAATCGACGCGATGTGCGAGGGCAATTCAAACCCGATCCAATACCTGACGATGTGCTCAGTCGCGTGTTATATGCAGCGCACCATGCCCCTTCAGTCGGCTTTATGCAACCCTGGAATTTTGTAGTGGTTAGATCTCAAGAGGTCAAACAAAAGGTTCATCATGCATTTGTTGAAGCGAATGACAAAGCGGCAGACATGTTTGAGTCTGAAAAAAGCAAAACCTATCGTTCATTAAAGCTAGAAGGCATTCTTGAGACTCCGGTTAACATCTGTATTACCTGTGACCGTCAACGTACTGGCCCCGTGGTGATTGGGCGAACCTCAATGAAGGAAATGGACCTCTATAGCAGCGTATGTGCGGTTCAAAATTTTTGGTTAGCTGCACGAGCAGAAGGCCTTGGGGTGGGGTGGGTCAGCATAATAGAACAACAGGCATTGCAAGAGGCGTTGGCTATCCCGCCTGATATTGTGCCGATAGCCTATCTTTGTGTGGGGTATGTCTCCCACTTTTTTGATAAACCAGAATTAGAAACCGCCGGTTGGTTAAAAAGAACAGCACTTGATGATTTAATATTTTTTGATCAGTGGGGAGAGCAGAAAAACAGTGACGAGGACTCGCTGGTATCGCAGGTTATTGATGATAAAAACTTCCCGGGGACCTGGTAAGGCCTCAATCAGGTGGTGAGATAACAACGTTTATTTCACCACCTTTCAAGTTATTAACTACAACATTTCTTATACTTTTTGCCGCTGCCACAAGGGCATGGATCATTCCTACCTACTTTTGTCTCACCTGAAGACTCTACGTCACCATCAACATAAAACCATTGATCTCCCATTTTTTCGAATCGGGACGTTTCATGCAAGCAGTTTATCGGGTGGTTTAATCCCTCTCCGTCAATATCCTTAAACCAAGCATTAAATTCGACAATACCCCTTTCACCTTGCTGATGGCTATTTACAACCTGTAAGCGCATCCATTCTGTATTACTCGCCGATTGGAGTAAATCCTGTCTATTTAATGAAGGTTGCTTACTAGGGTGCCAAGTAGCGATGAGGTAATCAACGTTTGCCAAAGAATAAGCCGTATAACGAGATCGCATCAGTTGCTCACAATGTATCGGTTTCGATAACCCACTAATAAACGGCTCACAACACTCTGAGTAAAGCGCTACCTTATCGTTTACAATATAGCCGCAAGGGCAGTTGTCGCTATCAGTCATGAGTATTGGCTCTCTGAGCTTGATGAGTAAAATAGATATAAACAGGGATTAGGGTCAAAGTCCCTAATAAGCCAGCGAGTAAATAGAGTGATTGATAGCCAGCAAACTTAGCAATAAACCCGCTTAACGCTCCGACCACCCCAGACATCACCACCTGAATGCATGCCTGAACAGTGTAATCACTGCCTTCATGGCCTTTTCTACACTGCCCCATCATAAGCGCGAATAATGCCACTGTAGACATGCCGTCGGCAGCTTGCTCAAATAATGCAATGGCCATTACTGTTTCATTACTGAGATCCCCAGTTACAACCAAACCGTATGCCGCTATCCCTAATGTCTGTAACAACCCAAAAAGCAGTAACGACCACTTCGCACCCAGTCGATAATAAATGAACCCTGCAACAACAGCTGCGACCAAGCCGCTGATAGATGCCCAAAATGTTAACTCGGCAACATCGGTTAAGGTGTAACCAGTATCAATCAGGAGAGGTTTTATCATCCCCGAACCTAAAGAGTCAGCGATTTTATATGTGAATAATACGACCAGCCAATACACTATACCTTGCTGCGAAAAAAAACCTTTATAAGCATTACCCCAGCTCTTTTTAATGCTAGCTTTCTGCTCCGGCGCGTCGCCGCTTAAGGGGGTCACAAACGACCCTACGTTCGCCCTTTCTTTAAAGACAAATGAAGGAATCAACAATACAATCAAGCTAGCCGCTAATAACTGAAACGACATTGACCATCCTAGTTTATCGACACTAATCAGCAACAGGCTTCCACTGATAATCATCCCCGTTTTAAAACCAGAAACCTGAATACTATTGCCCAGGCCTCGCCACTTTTCGGGCAATAACTTCACCGCTAAGCCATCTGTTGCGATATCTTGGGTAGCCGCGGTGGTGTTGATCATTAATACCACGCCAAAGAAGAAGATAATCAATGAGCCAAATAGCATATTAGGCGTGAAAAACGAAAGGGTTAGCAACAGCAATGCTAACAGCGACTGCATCAACAGTATCCAGCCACGATGATCACCCAGCCGCCCTACTTCAGTACGATCTATAAAGGGCGCCCAAAGGAATTTTAAAAGCCATGGCAGGGCCAGCAACTTTAATAAGCCAATATACTCAACGGCTACACCATACTCTCTCAGCAAGGCAGGCAAAGCATGGGCTAAAAATCCAGACGGCAACCCCTGGGAGAAATACAATGATGAGAGTAAAACAACGGTAAAAGCAGGTAAGGTTCTACCATTAGAATGATTGGGTAACATTAAAACGACGCTATTAGTTAATTAATCGCACATATTTAAAATAGTAAACTCATCTAGGTCAAACGTTTCTTGCTGTTCGCCTAGAGAGTGACACAAATCTATCAGTAGTGACCGTTTTGAATCAGTCATCTCGACCGTTGAGTCTTGGGTCAATGTTTCTAGGTGCTGTTGATAGGATAGAATCATAGTGTTCAATTCCCCCAACAACACCTCTAGCTCGTGCAGTATTTCAAGCTCTAAACCCTCTTTATCAGTTTTATCAACATCATCATTTTTCTCAACTTCTTCCTGTTGTGACAGCCAAAGCGAAAGGTCCTCGGATAAAATGCCCGCAGTGGTTACCAACATCCATGCTCTTCTTGCTATCTGTGTTAACGTGATTACTACAGGGCTACCATTTAGCAGCATCAACTCTGCTGAGGCTTTTAAGAGGTGGGGCCAACGCAATATGAGCTGATTCTGCATATCTAGAACGGCATTGATGACGGGTCGTTGATACTGAATAGACTTAATATCACTTGGCTTAATGACCGTGATAACCGCACTATAAACAGGCCTAAAATAGACCGAAGCGTTTAGTTTTAGGATAGGCATTATAGACGTAATATTAAAGGGAGCGGCCAAGTCTTTGCTGCAAAACTCCATAACCTCATTCGTTACGATTAGAATTTGTTGAGCGACCGATAGCTGCTGTTCAACTTTACCATCAGGAAAGCCTGTGCCGTCAAATCGCTCGTGGTGTGAACGGACAATAGACTTAATCCCATCTGGCAACCTGGGTACTGAATCCAAAAATCGGCCTGTAGTGACCAAATGTGCAGCTTCATTATGATGATCGCTCAGTGAAGCTGCATCACCTGAAAAAATAGGCGATAGTTCTGCAAGATGATCACTGCCAGACGTGGCAATATCGTGAACTAACCCTGCAATGAACACTTCTTTAGTCGCGCCAACGGAGAATTTCAACTGCACCGCAATTAAAAAGCAAAGCCAACTACAACATAACGCCCGCTCCAAGAAATCTTGTCGTTGATTAGCTGCAGCTTTAACAGCGTCTATTAATATAGGGTATTCAGACAATTGGTAGCAGAGTATTCTGAGTTTTTGGTCACTGCCTACCGCTTGATGTATCTTGCCCAATGACGAGTGGTTATTAAATAACTCAGTAAAACCATTGAATAAGAATTCGCCATGCTCAAGCTTATCTGCGTGAGAAGCACGACTACTAAACTCTGCGCTAATCATATTTTCACTTAACGAACTCATACATCTATTCCAACTACCTATATTAAAGGTACATTACACGCTGACATCCCCGCGAACAAGGTGTATGGCTCTGCAAGAGAGGTCACCCTGAGGAGTGCGGGGCCCACTGTTTTGAACCTAAAACCATTAACTGTAAGTCTAGCAAACTTTTTCCAAACTAGACTACTAAGGCCCGTGTAACGATCAATGAGCCGGGATAAATTGCCCGTAACCCGTTTCGTGGCCTAACTGAGGTTGCACCTGTTCATTCTCTACCGCCATTTTACCATTGATAATTACATGCCGAACCAAGCCAGGATTTCGGTTAACCAAACGCTCTAGTCCAAAATTTTCCATTTCAGCCCAACTAACCTCTTCTAAGTTCTGATCAAACTTTTTAGGGTCAATAATAACAACATCGGCACGGTCACCTACCCGAATTTTGCCTGCATCAAGGCCAAACCAGTCGGCTTGATCCCCCGTCATTCGCCATACGGCCTTTTCCATTGCCATCATAGCTTTGCCTTCATCAATCGACTCCTTTACCAGCTTTAGCATACGCAAAGGTAAGTTATAGAATGCCATATTCCGGATGTGGGCACCGGCATCACTAAACGTAATTAATGATTTTTTATCTTTTACCATCCCCTTCAATACATTTTTACGATGATTTCCGACCGTTGTATACCAGCGCAGCTTGGTGCCGTACTCCACGACAAGGTCTAGAAACAAATCAACGACATGAATATTCCGCTCACTCGCTACCTCAGCAAAGTTTTTACCGACAATAGATTGATCCGGGCAACCTAATACCACCGCATCACCAAAATCCCGTTGCCATACTCTAGGGCTTAATTTCTCGCCGTAAAACTTTCTGAAATCACGGCGGTATTGACTATCTTTTAATAGATTGTTTCGCTCAACCGCATCTTTTAAGTCTAACGCCAATTCTCCTGCGCCAAACTCCTCAAAGAACACTACATCAATACCGTCAGCATAAACAGTGAAAGGGGTTGGTAATACCTGCCAACGAAAATCACCATTAAAAAAGTTAGTCACCAACGCCGCTATATTGGTAATTTTACTCAGCAGCACACTACCCTTTAAGTCCATACGGGTTATCAGGGTGGTTTTTAAGCGTTTTCTGAATATACCCATGCATTCGCGCATATATTGATTAATCTGCAAAACCGCCGCTGCATTAGGTGCGCCTTGATGCACTCGACCGTATTGGCGTACTAGTTTATTTAAACGAGAGACTTCTTTCCATTTTGAATAGGTGCTGGGCAAGCTTTTAGACCACTCTCTATCGCCGTCTACTTTGTCCCATTTAAGACACATGGTAGACAACCCGAGAAAACCTTCCTTTAAGGACTCTTCCAATAAAGATTCCATCTGTTGCATTTCATCTTCAGTTGGCTCAATCGAGAGGTCCGTTGCTCTTGTGAGACCCATAACCCCTGCGCGTAAATCACTATGCCCTAAAAAGCTTACTAAGTTTGGCCCTAAAGGGATTGTCTTTACATGGTCCAGCCATTGCCTAGGTGTCGCCCATGTTTTCTTAGCTTTTAAAATAGGTAATACTTTTTCTCTAGGTACTGTTTCAACACGCGTAAAGATATCCGATGCATCCTCATAGCTACTGCAGATCATACTTAACGAGCAACTTCCCACCAACACAGTGGTCACACCGTGACGAACAGACTCCGATAGACTTGGGCTAACCAATATTTCAGCATCATAATGCGTATGAGTATCCAGGAAACCGGGGGTTACCCATTGGCCGCTAGCATCAATAACCTTTTCACAGCCTGTAGGGTCAATGTTCTCGGCACTAACCTTAACAACCTTGCCACCTTTAATACCTATATTCTGAGTCGATGACTCACCTCCGGTACCATCAAAATAGCGACCGCCGGAAATAATAATATCGTAAGACATAAAGTCACTCCTCTGTTTTTTTGTTATTTAAGCGAACATTAAAGCTGATATCTTAAACCTTGAAATATAACAGGCCTAAGGTCATTATACGTCAACTACCAAACACCATAGCACAAAAATTGATCGATACGATCTCATAATGATAAGGAATACATCATGAAAGTTCTGGTTACGGGTGCTAACGGGCACATTGACGCGAATGTCGTCCGTGCGCTTATCAAACAGTGGCATGCAGTAAGGACTTTCATACGATAAGCGTCTGAGACCAAAGGCATTGACGGGCTTGACATGGAGCTTAGTTATGGCGATGTGACGAAATTGTTGGATCCGCCATTTAGGGCGCTAAAAATGTATTTTCGGCGGCAAGCAAAGCGGGTATCAAACGAATCGGTTACGCGTATTACGAGTTTCAAGATACCACCCACTCATTGGGCGTGACACCACGAAGCGCAAAAGGGTCGATTAAAGGCTGCATCCAATGGCTACTCGATAATCACAAAATAAAACCTTCTTTAGAACAAAAAGTAAAACGCCAATTAAACAGTAACGTTTAGCTTTTTAGAACATCACTTTCAGGAATATTTATGCGCGACGACGTTAGAGATTATTACGGTAAAGTACTTCAGCACAGTGACGACCTAAAAACCAATGCCTGTTGTACTGACAGCAACATGCCTAGACACATTAAAAATGCGCTGTCGCAAGTTCACGATGAAGTAATGGCGCGCTATTACGGATGCGGTCTGATTGCTCCTGCGTTATTAGAAGGCGCTCGTATTCTTGACCTTGGAAGTGGCTCCGGAAGAGACTGTTATGTGCTCTCTCAATGGGTCGGTGAAAGCGGTTCTGTGTTGGGCGTAGATATGACTGAAGAACAACTCAGTATCGCTCAAAAACATATCGACTATCATGCTAAAAAGTTTGGCTATGCAAAACCTAATACAGAATTCAGGTTAGGTTACATTGAACGCTTAGATGAGCTCAATTTGCCAGATGATAGCTTTGACATCATCGTGTCTAACTGTGTGATCAACCTCTCCCCCGATAAAGAGGCTGTTATGAGAGAAGCTTACCGGCTGCTAAAGCCCGGTGGAGAACTATACTTCTCAGATGTTTATGCCGACAGGCGAGTTCCAGAATCGCTAGTAAAAGACCCTGTTTTATATGGTGAGTGTCTCAGTGGCGCCTTGTACTGGAACGATTTCGTGAATTTGGCAAAATCTGCTGGGTTTAACGACCCCCGTCTGGTCGAAGATAGCGTCATTACCATAGACAACGAAAGTGTTGAAGAGAAAATAGGCCATATCAACTTTTTCTCTGCCACTTATCGTTTGTTTAAGCTGCCAGAATTAGAGCCTCAATGTGAAGATTACGGACAAGCAGTAATATATAAAGGGTCTATTCCTAATCACACAGAAGTATTTTGGCTTGATAAACATCACGCCATCGAAAAAGGAAAGGTTTTTCCTGTCTGCGGCAATACATGGAAAATGCTTCACGACACACGCTTTAAAGATCATTTTGAGTTCATCGGTAACTGGGACACTCACTATGGCATCTTTGAAGGTTGTGGAACGTCCATCCCGTTTGACCTTTGGACAACAGATGATAGCGGCAGTGATGCAGGCGGTGGTTGCTGTTAATTATGCTGCATACCCAGCCTATTGTTACAAACTACACCAACAGTGAATTTGAGCGCTAGAAGAGGCATAATAGCCGCAATTATTTTAGAGACCTATTAGGCTATTGTTAGAGACTTATAACACTATGAGCATCGAAAAATCATTAATGCAACGCTGCGACTCAAAATGCGAACTTTGTTCTTCAAATTCAAATTTGAGCCTGTACCAAGTTCCACCTAACTCAACCAACAGTGTCGATAAATGTGTGATGATCTGTGATTCCTGCCGCGGACAAATTGATCAACCAGATACTATCGATGCAAACCATTGGCGTTGCCTAAACGACAGCATGTGGAGTCAGGTGCCTGCCGTACAGGTAATGGCATGGCGTCAGCTAAAGCAGTTATCCACCTCAGGTGAGAGCTGGGCAAATGACCTGCTTGATATGCTCTACCTTGAAGAAGATGTAAAAATATGGGCTGAGTCAACTGACACGTCAGAAAATGACGATGACACTGAGCCAACTCTAGACAGCAACGGTGCAGTGCTACATGCCGGTGATACCGTAACCTTAATCAAAGACCTTGATGTTAAAGGTGCTGGGTTTACAGCTAAACGAGGCACTGCAGTCAGAAGTATATCGCTAACGTCTAACCCTGAACACATTGAAGGCCGGGTTAACGGAACACGAATAGTACTACTCAGTTGCTTCTTGAAAAAGTCTAACTAAGCTGACTGGAGGTTAATGCGACACCGTAATTATGAAGTAGAACCCGGTACCGGGATGAAATGGCACGTAATAAAAATGCTGTTTCCCTATCTTTTAGAATTCAAAAAGCGCGTATTGTTAGCATTAAGTTGCTTGGTGCTGGCTAAGCTAGCCAGCATTATTATCCCTTTTATTCTAAAACACATTGTAGACGCCCTTGATTCAAAAGACTTGGGCACAGGTGCATTACTGATAGCACCACTAGGTCTAGTGGCTGCGTATGGCCTCGCACGTTTTATGAATGTCGTATTTAATGAGGTAAGAGATACCTTATTTGGCCGGGTCACCGAACGCACCATAAGACGAATCGGGCTACAAACGTTTAAGCATCTCCATAACCTCGATATGGATTTCCACCTCAATCGGCGAACCGGCGGGTTATCCAGAGATATTGAACGGGGAACTACCGGCATTAATATGTTGATGCGCTTTTTGGTGTTCAATATATTCCCCACATTATTTGAAGTGCTATTGGTCGTGGGTATCCTGTTCTATAACTATGGCATTAGCTTCGCTCTGATTATCCTATTGTCAGTGATAGCTTATGTGGCCTACTCTATCGTTGCAACAGACTGGCGCACCCGCTTCGTTCGCGAGGTTAACGTGGCGGATTCAGCATCAAACTCACGAGCGATAGACAGCTTACTTAACTATGAAACCGTAAAATACTTCACCAACGAAACCTACGAATCCAACCGCTACGATGAAAACCTAGCCACATGGGAACAAGCGAAACGTAAAAACCGCTTAACCATGTTTGCGCTGAATGGAGGCCAGGCATTCATCATTGCGGCTGCAACCACCAGTATGCTAGCACTCGCAGCACTGCGCGTAGCCAACGGCACCATGAGTATTGGTGACTTTGTGCTGATCAACGCGTTTATGATGCAGATATTTATCCCGCTTAATTTTCTTGGCTTCGTCTATCGTGAAATAAAAGGCTCACTGGCGAATATTGAGCAGATGTTTGAACTGCTCAAAAAGCAACCAAAAATTACTGACGCTGATGAAGCAGAAGAACTCGCGCTCGAAAATGCCGAACTTGAATTTAATCATGTATCGTTTCACTACCATTCAGAACGGCCGATTATCAAAAATATTACCTTTACCGTAAAAGAGGGTGAAAAAGTGGCGCTGGTGGGTGAAAGTGGGTCTGGTAAATCAACATTGGTAAAATTACTATTCCGCTTTTATGACTGCAACCAAGGCTCTATCACGGTTAATGGCAAAGACTTACGCCTGATCACTCAGCAATCATTACGCAGAGCAATCGGAATCGTCCCTCAGGATACCGTACTCTTTAACGACACCATATTAGAGAACGTTCGCTATGGTAACGTAGACGCCTCCGACGAAGAGGTATTAAAGGCCATCAGCCTTGCCCATCTGGATAGCTTTATTGCCGAACTGCCAAAAGGTGTACTAACGACTGTTGGGGAGCGTGGTTTAAAACTTTCAGGCGGCGAAAAACAGCGTGTCGCCATTGCCAGAACAATTCTTAAACACCCCCCGATACTGGTATTCGACGAGGCAACGTCGTCGTTGGATAGCCGTTCAGAGCAAGCGATATTAGAAGCCATCAAAGAAGTATCAGAAGGCTATACGAGTTTGGTGATTGCCCATCGTTTATCGACTGTCGTCGATGCCGATAAAATAATATTACTAAGTCATGGAGAAGTTGCGGAAGAAGGCACACACGATCAGCTGTTACGGCTTAATGGGCAATATGCAAAACTATGGCACATACAGCAGAAAGAGAGTCAGGAATAAACAAGGCACTATGAGGTTTTAAGGCATTTACAAGCAGGGCTTACCCCCCTGCCTTTTTTACAACCCAACCGAATTTCTTCAGTTCTTCGACTAGTAGGTCTCGGTGGTCACCCTGAATTTCTATCACTCGGTCTTTAATTGCACCGCCGACGCCACATTTCTGCTTTAATTTTTTTGCCAGATCTTTCATCGCTTTAGCATCTAACGGAACGCCGGTAATTAGCGTAACCCCCTTACCTTTTCGACCCTTGGTCTCCTTAGACACCCTTACAACACCATCACCTACCTCAATTTCATCATCATCTTTACAGCGACATTGAGAAACTGATTCACCGCAGCCAGGGCACATTTTTCCAAATTCGGTCGAGAAGACCAAACCACCGGACTCTCTGTTTCTTCTAGACATAGTGGAGAATTCCTAACCTTTAATTCTGAAACTCGTATTCTATTTTAAATCCTGTTACTTTTCTAATATCCGTTAATAGCCATCACTGGTAAACGATCACCCAGTTAAGAGAATAAACATGACAAAGCCATCAGCGAAGACACCTATTAGCATCGCCAGTTTATTATTATCTGCGTCGTTACTAACCGCCTGTACCGGCACTCGCCCTGTCGATATTGGCATCTCTGGAAATCAACTTACACCTTGCCCAGATAGCCCGAACTGCGTCGGTAGCTTTGAACAAAAATCTGACGAAACTCACTATATAGATGCATACAAACTAAAAGACGTTAATCAGCAGCACGCATGGACATCGCTACAGGCGTTAATTGAAAACAACGACAATGCAGAAATAATCAAACAAGATGATCAATATATTTATGCCGAATACACCAGCGGCATCATGCAATTTGTGGATGACACAGAATTTCTACTCGACAAAGAGAACAATAGCGTTCAGCTTCGTTCGGCTTCACGGTTAGGGTTTAAAGATTTTGACGTAAATAGGGAGCGACTGGAATCAATTCGAGCACAATTGCAGACCCAAAATATTGTGGAATAGCCTTTTCATCCTTTGACTTCTAGGGAGGTCTAGGATTCTGGTTAACGAACTTTTGACAACCCGACCTACCCATTGTATTCCTGACACTTATAACGTATTAGATGTTTCTCTCGCCCTCTAAAAATAACGTGTTAACTCAATTTGAACAAAATCATCATCTTGGAAGAAGTATGTTTTACTGTTTGGATATGGAACAACTAGAGAGATTAATGGTGTGCCAGGGTTAAAATCATAATGCTCACCCGCTAAAAATGCCCTTCCCTCAACTGATAATTTCCAATCTTGCCCTATGCGCCTATTCGCCTCAATCGAAACAATTTTTTCTTCACTTTCAGGGTCCCAAAAAACACCTAACAAGGCGTCTGTTGAATTTGCGTCATTTAAAGTCCAGCGAATACCTAAAAACAGATCCTGCTCGAGAAACGTTTCGGCAGCCTCTCCTCGATCATCAAAAAGATACTCTACAACCCAACCAATATCAGAATTTGAATCGAAAATGCCCACTTGAGTATATTCAAATCCGGTAACGGCCGTTGAATATCGGTCGCCATATCCAGAGCGAGAATAGCCTTCAAACTTGAGCAACCATGACTCATAAATGTATTGCGCGTCTAGCCCAGTCTGATCAATCACTGTATAAATAGGTATGAGTTTCGGATCTAAAGGGTTTCCATTAAATGCTAGTAAAGGGTCTCTACTAGTGCCTGAGAAATGAGACAATCCGAACTCTAAGTCATCAATATAGTGAGAGTACCGTATGGCACCATCCACCCGGTTTTCACCTGCACCTGACGTATACTGAGCGTTCTCTCCATCGATCACAATCGGCGTTCTAAAGCGGCCATCTTCTCCAGGAAACGTTCTCGCTCGGTGAAATGGCAATAGGAATAAGTCAACTGTACCCCAGCTTTCTTCTACTGAAAAAGAGGCCATGGGTTGACCCAACTTATCTTCACCATCAGGACTTTCAACCAAGTCTGTTTGGTTAACTATATCGACTAAGTGCTGTGACTCTGTAACGCCCCAGAATACCTTACTAACACCTACTTTTGTTTCCCACCCATCACCAACGTGAGTCCAACTGGCCTCTCTAACGTCACCATGAGTCCTCTCATCGTCATGCTGATCCCAGCGAGCAAACAATACCAATTCAATACTATCATCCCCGTTTTCAAACGAGTGATCATATTCAGGTTGAACACGTACCGATAAATTCTCCTTTTCTTGCCCGAATAACCCATCGTCAAAAAAATATCGCCCTTCTATTCCGACCTCTGCTTCAAGCCCATTAGCTAAAGACGGTGAGCTTAATAGTAAGCTACTGAGAATAATTGTATAAGCAGATAAATTTGCGTTTTGGAACTGCCCTTTTTTAAATAGCACGCTAAAAGCCCTTAACCCATGTGATTATAAATGAACGCCGGTCACTAATATAAGCAATTGAATGGTAATACGCCATACTAGAACAGCTAAAATAATTACCTGTAATGGTTTACTTTTCAAATAATACTGTATACATTTACATATACTGTATAAAGACACATGAGTAAGTGGCCGTTATGATTAAATTAACAAACAGACAGACAGAAGTGTTAAACCTAATTCAACGAAATATCGAAGAAACCGGTTACCCGCCTACTCGTGCAGAAATAGCGAAAGAACTCGGATTTCGTTCCGCAAACGCCGCAGAAGAGCATATTAAGGCATTGGCCAAAAAAGGCGCTATTGAAATAGTTCCCGGTGCAAGCAGAGGTATTCGCCTACCAGAAAATCATAAACCTGGTATACCAATCGTTGGTCAAGTCGCCGCAGGTAATCCTATTTTGGCCGAAGAGAATATCGAAGATTACTGTAACCTCCAACCAAGTTTTTTTGCGCCTAGTGCAGACTACTTCTTAAGAGTCAAAGGCATGAGCATGAAAGATATAGGTATTCTTGACGGAGATTTGCTAGCCGTTCATAAAACAGAACAAGCGCGTAATGGCCAGATTGTAGTGGCTAGAATTGAAGATGAAGTAACCGTCAAACGTTTTCAGAAAAACAAGCATGAAGTCCAGCTCATCGCAGAAAATGAAGAGTTTGGCCCGATTGTAGTTGATCTTCGAGAACAGGAGCTATTTATCGAAGGGCTCGGCGTAGGCGTTATCAGAAAGGAGAATATGTCATGAAGCAAATGAGCTTTTATGATGAGCAACCTATGAGTGCACCAAGGTGCGACTTATACGCGGTTGCAGACGGCACCATTAATCAAGCCTATGAACCTCAAGATAAACCCACTTCTAATATTGAAACAGGTAATGTCACTGAGATTATCGTATCGCCTGAGCAAGCAGAAAACATTCAAATGCTGTTACCTATGATGACGCAGCTAAATCAGGATAACAGGTGGTTGGCGTGGATAGACCCACCTCAACGTTTACTAAATCGGTGGCAACAGCAATCAGGAATTATTGCCAATCAAATAATGGTACTAAGATCAACAGACACAAAATCCACATTAGACCTTACTCATCAAGCCCTTTCAGCGGGTACATGTCATGCCGTAATAGCGTGGACTAACAAGTTGACAAAAAAAGGTTTTCGGTTGTTAGAGGCTGCATCAGCGAAAGGAAGCAGCCACGGTGTAGTCATGAGATATCGATAGCGCCGGTTAAGTCTAAGCGACTAACGTTAAAGTATCAGTGAACCGTTCGAAACTCGTCATCCAAATCACTTTCGGCCATTTGCTTTGATATTACGCCAACGGTCTGGATACCAGCATTAATCATTGCCTTAGCAACCGTTACATTGTGCTCTTTCAAAAACTCTTTTGCATCCTTAGAAAACGTAATAGTCACTAACGGTGACTCATTTTCGTCCGCCTTTTGTAACGCAAATTCGCCATCAGGTAATTCTATTATTTCTAAAAACGCACTACTCATAAGACAAACAGTCCTGAATTCAAATAGTTAGTAAAATACACGGGGTAAAAATGTTAATATCTGTACACAGTATACAACTAATGATAGCTTAAATCCTCACCATTCAGACATTCGTGACCTTAACGCTTCCAAGTAACCTTTAAATTCCTCTCTAATACGGTCTATATTATCGACCGAATCAACCAGCACATGCGTTCTAGAGGTTGCTATCAACGCATTATCTGCAAGATCTAGAGTCAGAGTATCAGACTCACGATTTTGAGGGGTTCGAATTATTTTGTTAAGAAGCAATAGATCCGATAACCAGCTACCATCACATTTTTTTATTTCAACCAAATATTCGATTTCGGGAATATCACGACCAATTAACGCTACCAGCTGGTCAAGCGTCGCTATTCCCTCTGATTTTTGCTGATGATAGTCGGCTAATTCGTTTAAGAAACCTTCCCAAGCGGTAACTATCAGTAAAATAGCGGATTGCTTAAACGACTCTTCACGGGGCTTAACGATGCTCGATTCATATTCACCACTACTTTGCCACTCCGCTAACTGAATACCTGCCAAAAACAGTTTTTCTGATGTGTGAGACCGCCACCTATTGCTCATTATACCTAACGCTCCACAATCGTTAACAATGCTGAAATTATTGATCTATTTTAACTTAATAATCTATGTTTATTAAAAATAACTGCGGTTACAACTCTAAACATACAGTTTTTTCAAAATAACGTACTATTATTAGTAATAACTTTTGACGAACTATCAGCAAGTTATAGCTTGTAATAGATAAATACAATTAAAAATTACTTATTAGTAAGCATGTGAGGCCGTAGATATATGAAATTATCCAAACTGGTTACAGCTCTAGCTGTCCTAACGCTGTCAACCTCAAGCGGCTTGACCTTAGCCAAAGTTGATGAGGCCACAGCCAAACGATTAAAGAACGATTTGACGCCTGTTGGCGCTGAGCGATACGGCAATTCAGAAGGCACTATTCCCGCTTGGGATGGCGGAGTTAAAGAAATTCCAAAAAACTACGAAGAAGGTGATTTTCATCCAGATCCCTTCGAAAGCGACAAAGTGTTGTTTAAAATAAGCAAAAAGAACATGGCAAAGTATGATAAGAACTTAACGGAAGGCCAAAAGGCACTGCTTACTCAGTATGCCCCAGGTTACGAAATCCCGGTATACGCCACTCGTCGTTCAGCGTCTTATCCTGATTGGGTTTATGAAAAACTAACAGAGAATGCACTTAGCGCAGAGCTGCAAGAAAACGCCAATGGGGTAAGAGATACCATTACAACCAGTCCGTTCCCTATCCCTAATAATGGTGTAGAAACTATCTGGAACCATATTCTACGATACAGGGGAGAGCAAGCTGCATTTAATTCAGCGATAATCACACCGACTAAAGATGGGTCATATAATCCCATTTTAACTAACTATAGTTACTATTTTGCTTATGCTCAGCCCGGAATTACGCTTGACGAAATAGATAACAAAATCTTCTACCTCAAGACCAAAATCAAAAGCCCCGCGAAGTTAGCAGGTAGTTTAACACTAGTACATGAAACATTGGATCAAGTTAGATCACCTCGAAAAGCATGGCGTTACCAAGCAGGAGAACGACGCTTAAGAAGGACTCCAAATTTAGAATATGGTACTGACCTTCCACGTTCTGAGAGTTTAAGAACCGTAGACCAAAAAGATATGTATAACGGAGCGCCAGACCAGTATCAATGGTCGTTAAAAGGCAAAAAAGAAATCTACATTCCTTATAATTCTTATAAGTTAAACAAGCAGAGTCAAGATGCAGCTAAGGTAATAAGCCCGAAGCATATTAACCAAGATTTGACGCGTTATGAGTTGCATAGAGTTTGGGAGGTCGAGGGGCTACTCAGAGATGGCCTAAGGCACGTTTATCATAAGCGACGTTTCTTCTTTGATGAAGATACATGGCAGATCGTATTAACAGAAGACTTCGATAAAAAAGGAGATTTGTGGAGAGTGTCAGAAGCACATTCGATGAATTTCTACCAAATACCCGTTACGTGGACAACCGTTGAACTCACCTACGACCTTAAATCCGAGCGCTACTACGTTGAAGGCCTCGATAAGCAAGAAACCATTGACTTCGATCCCAGCTTTAAGCGTCGAGAGTTCACCACCTCAGCTGCTCGTCGAGAAGCTAAGCGTTAACGGTCTATTCAGACTTGATTTATTGAGTTTTTTAATACCAAAGGCAGTCTTCAGGCTGCCTTTTTGGTTTAGTTTCCCTAATCATCAATATTCAACTTGCCGCAAGCCCGTTATTGATCTTTACTTACTCTAAGTAAGCTCATAATTGGTCGATGTGTTAGATATAACCAGCCCTAAACTAAATATCCATGTATCTCGTTAAACTTGGGTATCACTCAACAAGAGCAAAATAATTACAATGACAACACCCGTCTTAATTTGTGACGACTCTAGCGTTGCCAGAAAACAAATGGCTCGTTCCTTACCCGCTGACTGGGATATTGAAATCAGTTATGCCGTTCATGGCGAAGATGCAATAGAGCAACTTCAAAATGGTAAAGGTGAGATTCTGTTTCTAGACCTGAACATGCCGGTTATGGATGGTTACGAAACGCTAGAAACTATTCTAAAAAACGACATTCAAACAATGGTTATTGTTGTATCTGGCGATATTCAGCCTGAGGCTCACCAGCGTGTAAAAGCACTCGGTGCTTTGGAGTTTATTAAGAAGCCCATTGGTGTCGATGACCTAACCGTTATATTGGAAAAGTTTGGTCTCTACGCGCGCCCAAGTGCGGCACCTATAGCCGAGACCAAAACACCCGATAGCCCTCAAGCCCAACCACCGTCCCGAAGGTCAGAGCAAGAACTTGAAGACGCAGGACAAGTTCAGTACCGCGATTGCATTCAAGAAATTTCAAACGTTGCTATGGGGCAAGCAGCTGATTTGTTAGCCCGATTACTTGATGTGTTTGTAAAACTTCCGATTCCAAATGTCAATATTCTGGAAGTCAGTGAGCTAAAAATGGCGCTTGCTCAGGCCGAACAAGGTGATACCTATACAGCAGTATGCCAAGGTTTTATAGGCTCGGGTATCGCTGGCGAAGCATTATTGATATTTAGTGACTCCAACTATGAAGATATTGCAAAACTTCTTAAGTTTAGTGGAGAGCTTAACGATACCTCACAACTTGAGTTAATTATGGATATCGCTAGTATTCTCGTTGGCGCTTGCACCAGCGGTATCGCACAGCAGCTAGATATTGCATTTAGCCAAGGACACCCAATGGTTCTAGGCCAACACGTAAAAGTCGGTGATTTACTTAAAACCAATGAAACTCGCTGGACGCAAACGTTAGCAATCGAAATAACCTACGAAATCGAAAACTACGATATCACATGTGACCTAATGCTGCTGTTTACCGAAGACTCAATTGACAATTTGAATCAGCGACTCTCTTATCTGATGGATTAAACAACTCGTTATGGCAAATGATAATTTAGACATAAAAGAATTCCATTGGTTAATGGATATGCTACAGACCATTGATGTAGGTCTGATCGTTCTAGATAGGGACTTTAAGGTTCAGGTGTGGAATAGTTTCATGGAAAATCACAGCGGAATAAACCCTATCACGGTCAAAGACCAGACCCTATTTGATGTATTTGAAGATATTCCTAAAGATTGGTTTACCCAAAAAGCAGAATCTGTTTTTCTGCTAAAAAATCGGGCATTTATTACGTGGGAATTACGCCCCTACCTGTTTAAATTTAAAAACTATCGCCCTATTACCGGCACTGAAGAGTTTATGTACCAAAACGTAAGTATTAGCCCACTGGCATCTGCTGACGGTACGGTAAACCACGTTTGCGTGATCATTTATGACGTAACGGATATTGCAAGCAATAAGAAGGCACTAGAAGGCGCCAATAAAGAGCTAGAATCTTTGAGTCGCACAGATCGCTTAACCATGCTTAACAACCGAGGTTATTGGGAAGAGTGTCTACAAAATGAATACAGCCGCCTTCAGCGTTACGAAACAACCTCCTCGCTTGTTATGTTTGATATCGATCATTTTAAGAAAGTAAATGATACCTATGGACATCAGGCTGGCGACGAGGTGATAAGAGTCGTATCTAAACTGTTAAGAGACTCCCTTAGGAAAACCGATATAGCGGGTCGCTACGGTGGAGAAGAGTTTGGAATTATTTTAGGGCACACAACGGCAGAAAATGCCGTTATCTACTGTGAACGTTTACGAAAGGCAATTGAAGAAACCACGGTTGTTCACGATAACATTAAAATAAAATTCACCGTTAGCCTAGGCATTTGCGAAGCATCTAAAAAGCTAGATGACTACAAACAGTGGTTAGAAAAGACAGACCAGGCGCTATATAAATGCAAAGAAACTGGACGAAACAAAACGGTTGTTTTCGATCTGGCAACACTTTGACCTCCCCCCTTACTTCAGGTGAAGTAAGGGGGGGATTTTTAAGACCCTAACTTTAGTGCGGAAAGGTCAAGCGTGCCATTGACTATTGGAGGACACCAAAAGTATCCGCCAGTTATCGGCCGTGTAAAACGAAATAACGCATCAACAATTTGGTCATCCCTACCTGTCATTCGATTTAATTGAGCCTCAAATGCGTCAAACGATTCGCCAAACGCAACAAAATTAAGCCCTTCGCCTGCTTCATTCGCCCACGGCATAGATCGCCTAATCACAAATGCTTCAGGACTAAAGTCCTCTTGGGCAGTTCGTTTCACATGAGCAGACGCAGGCGCATCATCAAGCTCTTCATTATCACTTTTTCGGCGCCCAATCGTATGGTCTTGTTCTAGCGGCTCCATATCGTCGAACCGATTGAGGTCATGCACCCACTGTTGTACAGCGACAAAACTGCTACCTTCAATGCCGGCTTGCTTTGACGATTTCAGTGCACAGGCTACCGCGTCAGAACCTGTGGGGTTCTCAGTACCGTCTTCATAACCACTTAAATCTAGACCGTCGCCATGCTTAAAGGCATCTACAATGTTATCGATTACAAATGCAGGGGCTAAAGCTTGTGTAATCTCACGCTCTTTGTGGATTAGATCACCCCTGTCAGAACCTCTTAACCAACACCAAACTGCACCATGAGTCGCAGGAATCTCAATGCCACAACTCACGAAAGATGGAAATGCTCTCATTCCCTCTATATCAGCACCTAAGGACGAAATAAGTGAGTGACCAATACCTACGACTACATTATCGCCATCAGCTATCAAAGATAGCCGAGACAGAGCTTCAGGTATACTGTTCGACTGCTCAATAGAAAAAATCAGGTAACGTGCTGACATAGGTATCGGTTTCAAAATCCCAGCTTGCGAGTTGTTCATTCTCTCTCCTATAAAGACATATCATCGTATAAGTAAATATTTGTTGTACCCATTAAGTATTTCAAATAGTAATGGAACTCCAACCATCTAACAATAATCGATTGTTAATCTTTCTCGCCATTACTCTCATGCCATAAAGCCGGCTGTTCTGTAATAAACCATTTCCCGGTCATTCACAATCAAAAACAAAAAAAGGCAGCCTAAATAGACTGCCTTTTGTTAACGCTATCGCGCCTGCTAAATACACCAACAACGGGTTGCTTACCAGCCCGTTATTAGTTAGCTGCACACTACTACTTACTAAGGTCCAGTAACAGTTTGTTCAGGCGAGTTACAAACGCACCAGGCTCTTTAAGTGCGTCTCCGCTTGCCAATGCCGCTTGATCAAATAATACCCAGGCTAAGTCATTAAAACGGTCATCGTTTTGTTCATCATTCAAACGTAATACCAAAGGATGCTCTGGGTTCAATTCGAATATTGGCTTGCTATCAGGTAGACTTTGGCCTGCAGCTTCCATGATACGTCGCATCTGTGCGCCCATATCTTGTTCGCCTACCACTAAACATGCTGGTGAATCAGTCAATCGGCTGGTAACACGAACGTCAGCGACTTTATCTTTAAGCAACTCTTTAATTTGAGATAACAGGCTCTCAAATTCTTTAGTCGCTTCTTCTTCCTGCTTCTTAACTTCCTCGTTCTCAACATCACCTAGGTCAAGCGCACCTTTGGCTACATCCTGGAACTGCTTGCCATCAAACTCAGTTAAGTAAGACATCATCCAGTCGTCAATACGATCAGACATAATCAATACTTCGATACCCTTCTTACGGAAAATTTCTAAGTGAGGGCTGCTTATTGCTGTACCAAAGCTATCTGCTGCGATGTAGTAGATCTTATCCTGGCCTTCTTTCATACGGCCGATATAATCTTCTACTGACTGGTCTTGATTGCTATTGCCGGTATGAGTGGTCGCGAAACGAAGCAACTTAACAATCTTGTCTTTGTTGCCCGTATCTTCAGCCGGGCCTTCTTTCAAGGCCTGACCAAACTCATTCCAGAATGATTGGTATTTCTCTGGATCGTTTTTAGCAAGTTTAGTTAGCGTATCAAGCACTCGCTTAGTCAACGCGCTGCGCATGCTATCTACTGCCTTATCGCTTTGAAGAATCTCACGGGAGACGTTAAGTGACAGGTCATTCGAATCAACTACACCCTTAATGAAACGAAGATATAGAGGTAAGAACTGCTCTGCATCATCCATTATGAAGACACGCTGAACATATAACTTCAATCCACGCGGTGCCTCACGGTTGTACATATCATAAGGCGCTTTTGATGGCACATATAGTAAGCTTGTGTACTCTAGCTTGCCTTCTACTCGATTATGAGACCAAGTAAGCGGGTCTTGGAAGTCATGGCTAATATGCTTATAGAATTCGCTATATTCTTCGTCTTTAACCTCTGAACGAGAAAGCGTCCAAAGCGCAGTGGCTTCGTTGATCGTCTCGTCTTCTGGCTCTTTGGCCTCTTCGCCTTCCGCTGGAGGTGTAGGCTCTGAAAGCATGACCACTGGGAATGAAATATGGTCAGAGTATTTTTTAACCAAGTTACGTAAACGCCACCCGTCTGCAAACTCGTTTTCGTCCTCTTTTAAGTGAAGAACAACAGAAGTACCACGATCTTTCTTCTCGATGGTTTCAAGTGTAAAATCACCTTCGCCTTCAGACTCCCAACGAACACCTTCAGATGCGTCAAGACCTGCGCGACGAGTGAATACTTCAACTTTTTTGGCAACGATGAAAGATGAGTAGAAGCCCACACCAAACTGACCAATCAATTGTGAATCTTTTTGCTGGTCACCCGACAGATTTTTCATAAAGTCTGCAGTACCAGACTTGGCTATTGTACCTAAGTGATCAAGTACGTTCTGGCGAGACATACCAATGCCGTTATCAGAGATAGTGACAGTATTAGCTTCTTTATCAAATGCTAAACGGATATTCAGTTCACCATCATCTTCGTACAATGAAGGATTTGATAGTGCTTCAAAACGAAGCTTATCTTCAGCATCAGACGCGTTTGAGATAAGTTCACGAAGAAATATTTCTTTGTTGCTGTACAAAGAATGAATCATCAAATGAAGAAGCTGTTTAACTTCGGTCTGAAAACCTAAGGTCTCTTTTTTTGTTTCTACAGTCATGTTTAACTTAACTCTCTTTTCATTCTAGGAGCGGGTTAGTATTAAATAAGCAGTTACGGCTCAACTATTTATTAACAGCTTAATAAATATGAGTAACGTGCTGGTGAAATCATATCTTGGGGCTATAGAATTTATTTCAAGGCAAAAATTAATAGAGGGCTAGTTAGTCATTATCCTAAAACATTATTCCTTTATCTTTTGTTATCCTCGCGAAGGCGGAAATGACTACGGTATCTGTAGAGGAGAATGACTATGATTTTTATAGAGGTTGTTAACTAAATATAAAATGAGCTCTTGCCAATGCGATGGGTTGATTACGCGATTTTTGCCACGCAGTGACAATCACGTTGGCAACACGGCTCCCTTGCCGCGTTAATTTACATTCAACATAAGTATCTCTATCCAAACCAGCTCGTAGATAGTCCAGTGAAATATCAACTATTTTAGGCAACTTGGGGGTGTCATGAAACATTAGCAGATGAAGCGACGCGGAGATCTCCATAAACCCACCAATGACGCCACCATGAATTGACGGTAAGATTGGGTTTCCGATATTACTTTTCTTTCTAGGCAGCTTAAACATTACTTCATCACCAAAGCGTTCACACTCTACGCCAATGGTGACAGCATAAGGGATAGTTGCTATTAGCTCTGAGTAATCACCACTTTCATGGGCTTTTTTGACTAAATTTCTTAAGTCCATTATGCCTGCCCCACTTGATTAGTATCAGCCCGCCCGCCTTCATCGTCGGTTGAACCATCGCCCATAATCATTTGGCGAAACGATAATGGAGTGGCTTCTGCGCCGATCCTCATAAACGTCGCCACACACTGTGCCACTGGCTCTTCTTCTGTTCCCTGGTAAGCAATACATCGGGTAAAAATAATATTTTTGGTGACCTTATAACAGGTTGCTTTGGCAAAAACGGGCTGGTCCGGTTCAGCCGCATGCATATAGTCAACGCGAAGGTCTAATGTTGGGCATAGTTCAAACTCTTCAAGCCCGCAAATCACTACAGCGCCTGATGCGGTATCCATTAATGTGGTAATGGCCCCTCCATGGATTACCCCAGTATCAGGGTTACCAATTATTGCGTTACTGTAAGGTAACTCCAAGATCAACTCATTTGGCGCCGCTTGTACAGGCTTAATACCCAGTTCCCCGCATTGGGCCAAAGAACCGACAAATCGGGAGACTTTACCAAACAAAACCGAATCATTTTTCATAAAACGCTACTTATCATCATCAAAATCTTTACCTGAACGTAATACCCTCAGTGCTCTAGAGTAAAACTCACGCTGATACAAAATAACCACAACCGCTGTAGACGCTACCATAAAGGCTACCATAAAGGCTAGCGGATGAATAAACCAAGCTAGCACCGCAAGCGCATAATAGTAGGACCTTAAACCCAAATTAAATGTATCACCGGCTAAATTAGCAACTTCCGCGGCGCTATTGGCAAATGCCTTACGAGCAGCAGGGCTAACTTTCTCTTCATGAACCAAGGGAGCACTGCCGATTAAGACAGAACAGAAATTATACTGCCGCATAGACCACGTGAATTTAAAAAACGAGTAAATAAAGACAACCAATAACGTTGCGAGCTTTAGCTCCCACATAGTTTGCCCATTATTAGTGACCGCTGGAAAACCCTGAAACACGGCCATTGCTTCATCGGCATAGCCTATTGCGGTCAGAATACCGGCCATAATCAGTAAGCTGCTCGACGCAAAAAAAGCACCGTTGCGTTCAAGGTTACCGAGCACCGATGCATCAGAAATACGATTTTCACGCATCAAGACTCGCCGCATCCAGTCACCCCTATAAAGGTCTAAAGTACTAGATAGCGTGGGACGCTTTTTACCACGATAGTCCGAGTAATGCCCATATCCAGCCCAGATACTAACAAACCAAACAACCGCAACAATATCGAATAGATAATCTGAGAACATCATTGTTATTTACTAACACAGAATTAATCAGTGGAAAGAACGTGAAACCGCACAAAGCGAAATTTATAGCAACAACGCACTATAGCCCTATCACCACTGACTTTCAACGCTAGAATACTAACTATCACACTGTATTCATGTTGTAACACTATGTCTAAATATAGAATAAAAATGGCAACTCTATTGCGGATCAAAGCCTAAATTAGTCAAAATAGTCGCTATATTTAATTCACAGTAATTTAGGGACAACAATGCTAAGGCTTATCACCATACTAATTTTTGCTAGTTTATCGACAGCTTGCTCAGTAAACCCCGTAACCGGCGAACAACAACTAATGTTTGTCTCAGAGAGCCAAGACGCACAAATAGGGCAATCACAATATAAACCCGCGCAACAGTCTCAGGGCGGCTTGTACTACCTTGACCCTGAATTGACCCTTTATATAGCAAGCGTGGGTAAAAAACTTGCAGCTGTCGGCGACCGTCCAGATTTGCCATACGAGTTTGTAATCCTCAATAACTCAGTCCCCAATGCCTGGGCGCTGCCATCAGGTAAAATCGCATTAAATAGAGGCTTGCTAGTTAAGCTTGATGATGAAGCGCAATTGGCCGCCGTATTAAGTCATGAAATTGTTCATGCCGCTGCACGCCATAGTGCGCAACGTACTCAGCAAGGAATGTTAGTGGAGTACGGTATGATGGGGCTGGGCTTGGCAACTGAAGGTACAGACTATAAAGATCTGATTATTGGCGGGGCCACCATGGGAGCCCAGTTAACCATGGCGCAATACAGCCAAGAACACGAACTCGAATCAGATCACTTCGGTATGAAGTATATGGCTAAAGCGGGTTACGACTTAAACGCAGCCGTTGAACTACAGCAACTATTTGTCGAGTTATCGAAAAATCAGCAATCTAATTGGCTACAGGGGCTATTTGCATCTCACCCTCCCTCTCCAGCTCGGGTATCCGCTAACCGTGAGCATGTTGTAGCATTTTCTTCAACGGGTAACTACCGAGGAAAAGCAGACTTTCAGAAGCATATGAAATACCTTTTGAGCAAGTCCAATGCATATACCGCTCAAGACAAAGCGGTTGCACTAATAACTAATAAGAACTTCTCTTCCGCAATGGCTGAAATAGATAAAGCCATTAAGGAAGAACCTAATGAAGCACTGTTTTATGCCACTAAGGGCGATATTTACAGTGCTCAAGGCAAAGATTCATTGGCGGTTAAACAATATGAGAGGTCGGTTGCCCTATTCCCTGAACAATTCTCAAGTTACTTAAAAAAGGGGCTATCAAACGAAAAGCTAGGCAACCTTGAACAGGCAAAGAAAGACTTCTCACGTAGCGCTCAACTTCTACCGACGTCAGTTGCTGAACTAGGGTTAGGCAATATTGCGCAATTACAAGGGGATCAACAAAACGCCATACTGCACTACGGAAAAGCATCTCAAGCCCAAGGCAGTAATGGTCAAAGCGCACGCGTTAAGCTGGCCAAACTTGAGCTACCCAGCCATCCAGAAAAATACATTAAGATTAAACATACGCTCGGCAAAAATCGAGAACTTAAAGCCTATGCAGAAAACCACAGCGAGATCACAGTGATCGAAATAGAGATTGAGTCTACGATGACAGATACCGCCGGAAAAGTGATCAAAAAAGAACGCTGGAAAATCAAACAGGCAATAAAACCTAAGAGTCGAAGTTTAGTCGAAAAAGACCCGATTACGACCTCACTTCCTGAAGGTTACCGCATTCATTCCAAGTTACTATCTGCTAATATCGCAAGATAACAGAAGCAAAGTATCGCGCCAAAGTGCCGCTCCTACCTTGTGAATTAGGTAAGATGTAGGAGCTGCTTTTAGCTGCGATTAATCGAGTATCTATTTAGAGTAATTGACCAACTCTCGCTAGCAATACCCTTTGCTATCACCCACCTGATGACAGGTGTTTATGAATCTTTTCTGCCGTTTTTACGGGATGCTCTTGCATAAAACAATGCCTACCTGGTACAGCCTCTGCAGTTACAACTTCATTTGATTGCTGCAACACATTGGCAGATTTCAGAACAAACGGATAGCTTCGGTCGCCATAGATAACATGAGTCTGAGTGGTAATACGATCAAGTGAAGACCATAAGCGTTTTGGAAATGAGGCAAAAATCGCCGACTCTCTCCGGGGCGGACACTTCAACATTAAGCCATTAGATGTTTCTTTAAGCGCATGGTTAATGTACGACCACAAACAGCCATCGTCCCAGCCTTTAAACATTCCTCGTTGATGAAAGTAATCAAACGCTTCTTTTGTATCAGACCATTCACTACGCCGACTTTTGGCTCTACGCGCTAATGAAGTAAAATTTAGCAGGCCAAAGGGCTCAGATAATACCACTAGCCTCATCAACGATTTATTAAGAAAAACAGGGTCCAACAATACACCACGATCAAATAAGGTTGGATGATTAGCCATCATCAACGCAGACATGACACTACCAAAACTATGTCCCATGGCGATTGCAGGCACGTCAGGCCAAAGCCTTTTTTTGTAGTACTGCCATACCTCAGCACAAAACTCCGAATTTCGATTCCAGCCTCTAAAATGCCCACCCACATCGCTATTACCATGACCCTGAATATCACTGATAAAAAGATCGTAGTGCTCCATAAGAGGCTCAAGCATCTGTTCATAAACCAAACCACAATACCCATTACCATGCACAAAATGAATCACAGGGTTACCAGTCGGCTCAGTGTAAAACCCTCGAACTGTAAAACCTGTAGAGAGGGGGTACTCCCATTGTTTAAGTCTGTTTAACATTAAAGTACTTCTCTATTTCGGTATTGAGGTCAGCAGTGTAGCTCTAACGCGCAAGTCATCGCTCAAAATCTGCGTGTTTTGTAACACCTGTTTCAGCGTTAACGAAGGATAATCATGATCTCTCAAAATATGAACAAACTTGAGTGTTTTAAACGCATCAAACCAAATCGTCATTTGTTTAACAAACGATTCCACATTGCTTGATTGCTTAACAGCATGTGTCCATGCAGAGAAGAAACCCAACGTATCCAGTGCTCCAATGGTTGCCGCGTTTATAGGGGAATGTACCGCTGACAAATCCAACGCCGATACAATATCGTTAACTCTAGCGGGGGCCATTTTTTTACTCAAATCCCAACTATTATTTATCAATAAATAGACTATTTTTAGTTGCCTGAAGATACCCGGATGATAAAAAAGGTGATTCTCAATTGCGTTTTTGGTTTCGGTAATTTTACAGATAGCTGGACCAGTGCCAAACGGCACCCGCTGGCTAGGTCTTGCGGCGACATTAATGACAGGCGCTTCTAGGCTGACAATTTGTCCTACTTTGGCCAGTTTATTCAACAAATAAAAATCTTCTCCACCCGACCGTTTCGGAAACCCTCTAACTTTTGCGTATGAAACAAAGTCAACCGCAATCAGACTGCCAATGGTGTGGTAGTCGTAACTAGAACCCGCTTCTCTTATACATTCAACGTAATATCTTAATGACCAGTCATAGAGTGCACTGGCAACTTCATAGTTCTTTTCAGGTATGTGATTAAAAGGATAGATCAATGCTGCAGGGGTATGTTTGGAGTTACCTGGAAACACTGAAGCAGGGGCATACCGACTAACGCCAGAAAAATAATCAGGGGGTAATATAACATCCCCATCTGTTGAGTGAATCCACGGGCCAATAACCGCCTTTGTAAATATTAAATAACAAGCCAGATCAGCGCCAATCTTACGGGCAAGTCCGACGCCTTGCTTTTTGTCTATCCTCTTACTATCACTACATCTATCGATAATAATGATGCCATTTCCATTTTCAAACTCACCATAAGCAACATTTTCGGTATTGAGAACTGGCCGAGCCCATTCAGTCAGCTGATCCAGCAATGCCACAGTTCTAGCTGCGGCTTGCTCATCACCCTCTTCCGGGCAATTGACAACCAATATAAACACAATGGAATGACAAGAATATGAGTCAGTAAAGGAGAAATTTGAATTGAGTAACCGAACAATAACGTCAAATGACTCATCATAAAGAGGAATGACAACTGTGTGTCCGTATTGCTTAGGAAGACACTCTAACAGCAACGCCTCATGCTCAGAGTAGTTACGCAAGTACTTGCTTACCGCATGAGATTGCTTATGAAACGACAAATAACGCTCTCAACTTCATCTTCAATAGTTTATTTAAATCGTGCTATTTCTGAAACAGTTCGATTAATTGAGTGAAATTTGTTCCAGCCGAATAGTAACATCCCCCACATACTCTACTGCTCCCGATATTTCGAGTATGGCATTTAACTCAGGGTCAATGAGTAGTCTAATATCATCCTTATAGCCCAGAAACTTAAACTTCTCTAGGTTGCCATCCGCTTTAATAGAACGCGCATCGACTATCGCTTCTAATGCAACAACCTTTTTCTTAACTCGGGACGATTGTCCGTCTTTAATGACCTGATAGTCGACAGAAACCCTTTTTGATCCGGTAATCGCCACGGTTGCATTGATTACACCGCTCCGATCGTACATATTTAAAGAGGTTTTATCCCCCTTGTTTTTTAAGTCAGAAACACCAATTAGATAAAATAGAGCTTCTGATTCGCTAACCGTTGCCTTTTGCTCTGTATCATCCAACATGAAAAAGCCCTGAGCGATATTGGTCCAAGTATTCCAACGCTCTCCTTTTTCTTTACTATTAGTGGGTTTTCGCTTGTCAGAGTATACCCTGTCACTCATAAACCGATATGTACGATACCACTCTTTGATGCCTCCATAGATCGATGTACGCTGTAGCACGGTTGTATCAGGCTCTAGCCACACTGTAAAGTCAGTTTCACTCCCAACAACACTGTTTTTAACATTTAGCTTGACGATTTCATCAGCTAAAGGCTGCTTACCCTCACCTTCTTTGGGTATGATTAGCTCACTACTCGCTTGCTCTTTACTAATCATATCTACTGAAACAGACGTATCCAAACTAATAAAAAATTTAGACCCTGAGTATTTCAGTTCACTCCATTGTAAGTCCTTTGGGGATAACCCTTCAGCATGGGACAATGAAATTGATAGCAAAACAAACAGTGTGACAGCGAAACTTTTTTTCAGCACCCAAAAACGGCTTAATCTCATAGCCAAACCTTAGCTTAATAGTGTCTATTAATATTCGCATAGACGAACATTAACGTATATTTACTGATTTTTTATATTGTAATGAAGTTACCGTCGCCCCTTCAGCATCCGCTCAAAGGGCGGAGACAATTAAACTAAACACTAAACAAACCTAACTTGGCTTAGCGTCATCACTCCCCTTATAGCGGTCTCTGATTCGTTGAATAATCACATAAAACGCTGGTACCAACAGCGTCGCAACAACGACTGAGAGCATCATGCCACCGAGTACTGCAAAGCCCAACGACAACCGACTCACTGCTCCAGCGCCAGTGGATAGCACTAACGGGATAACCCCCAGCACAAAAGAAAGCCCTGTCATTAATACCGCCCGAAATCTTAATTCCGCTGCTTTAATCGCAGCATCCCAGACAGATAACCCTTCTTCTTCCTTCAGGTTTTTTGCAAACTCAACGATGAGAATGGCGCTCTTGGTCGATAAACCAATTAACAGCACCAACCCTATCTGGGTATACAAGTTAACAGCCATACCGACCGCCGCAACAGCCATTAATGCACCTAACATAGCGATAGGCACCGCAAACATAACGCTTAGCGGAATCGACCAACTTTCATACTGGGCCACCAAAAATAGATAAACGAAGATAATGGCTAACGAAAAGAGCAACGGGGCGAGGTTTCCAGCCGCTAATTCCTGATAAGTCATACCCGTCCACTCAAAGGCGTATCCATCTGGTAACTCTTCTGCCGCTATCCGCTCCATTGCTGCGATAGCCTGGCCTGAGCTGTATCCCGGAGCAGCACTACCATTAATATTTGCTGAGGCAAAAAGATTATATCGGGTCACCACTTCAGGGCCGAGTATTGGTTTGGTGTCAATCAATGTACCTAACGGCACCATTTCATTGGTTTGGCTTCTTACGTAAAACCGGTCAATATCTCTGACATCACTACGATACTCGGCATCAGCCATCATCATAACTCGGTAAACCTTACCGAACTTATTGAAGTCATTAATATAGAGTGACCCCAATAACGATTGCATGGTCATAAAAACATCATTGAGTGGTATACCCAAATTGCGAGCCTTAACCCGATCAACATCAATAAATACCTGTGGTACATCGGCTCTAAAGGAGCTAAACGCCTTATCTATTTCAGGAGCCTCATTGGCCTTTAAAATAAGGGTACGCATAACAGCGGCCAATTCAGATGGCGACCTTCCCATAGTGTCTTCCAATACAAACTCAAAACCTCCTGTTGCACCTATTCCAGGAATAGCAGGTAACGGAAACGCAAATATGTTTGCATCAGGCAGTGCAAATAGTTTTGCCTGAATTCTCTGAAGAATACCAAACATATGCAGGTCTTTGGTCGGCCTCTCATCCCAAGGGTCGAGTACCACAATCGCCAAACCCGCATTTGAAGAAGCAGCGCCTTTCAATATACTGTAACCACTCACGGTCATGGCGTTAGCAACACCGGCTTCACTATTAATAATTTCGGTCACCTGATCCAGCACTGCTTCGGTTCGCTGGAGCGAAGCGCCATCAGGCAGCGCAATATCAATCATGAATGCGCCTTTATCTTCAGGGGGGATAAACCCTGTCGGTAGTGTTTTGAATAGAAACCCGGTTCCGCCTAGGATTAAGGCTAATAACACAACCACTAAAACCACTCTGCGGACCAAAACACGCACCCATCCGACATAACCTCCCGTTAAGCGTGCAAAGGTTGCTTCAAACCAGGTAAAAAAGCGGCCTTTTTTCTTCTCACTATCGGGTGAGTTAGGCTTAAGTACGGTTGCACAAAGTGCAGGGCTTAAGGTTAAAGCATTAATGGATGAAATAATAACAGCAATCGAAATGGTCACTGCAAACTGCGCATACATCTGGCCGGTAATACCCGGCATTAAGGCAACAGGTACAAAAACCGCAAGCAGTACGAGTGTCGTCGCGATAACTGGGCCAAATACTTCTTTCATTGCTTGCCGGGTAGCGTCTTTCGGTGATAAACCATCATCCATATGCCGCTGCACATTCTCAATCACCACAATGGCATCATCGACCACCACTCCTATAGCAAGAATTAATGCAAACAAGGTCACCGTATTGATACTCATACCCGTAACCAACAATACAGCGAATGTACCGACCAAAGAAACGGGAATCGCGATTGCGGGTATTAACGTTGAGCGAACATCTTGCAAAAAGATGTAAACAACTAATACAACCAGTATTAACGCTTGAAATAATGTTATAGCTACCTCTTTTATCGAAGCATCAACAAACTTAGTAGTATCATAAAGAATGCCGTAATCAATATCATTGGGGAACCCTACTTTCAACTTCTCCATCTCTATGTTTACTGCATCAGAAATATCGAGGGCATTGGCTTCAGGTAGTTGATAGATAGCAATTACGGTGCTGGGTTTATTATCAAGCTTGCCGAAAGAAGCATAACTTTGTGAACCTAACTCAAGACGAGCTACATCTTTTAACCTGACAGAGGAACCATCTTCTCGAGCTACCAGAATAATATTCTCAAAATCCTCAACGCTCGTAAGTCGCCCAGTGGTTCTAAGCGTATACTGAAACTGCTGATAACTTGGCGAAGGCGGTGCCCCCACTTGCCCTGCAGCAACTTGAACGTTCTGTTCCTGAACTGAGCTCAAGATATCTTGCACCGTTAAATTTAAACTCGCCATACGATCTGGATTAAGCCAAATTCGCATACCGTAGTCCAAGGCTCCCATAATAGTTACTTTACTCACACCATTAATACGAGCAAGGGCATCCGTGATACTAAGGCTGGCATAGTTTGAGAGAAATAAACCATCATGGGTTTCTTCGGGTGAAAACAGGTTTACGATCATCGTCATAGACGTTGATTGCTTATTAACATTAACACCTTGCTTAGAGGTTTCTTCTGGTAGCTTAGGAAGCGCCTGCTGAACCAGGTTTTGCACTCGCACCTGCGCCATATCTGGGTCAGAGCCCACTTCAAACGTCACATTCAATGAGTAAGTACCATCATTGGCGCTATTTGAAGACATATACATTGCACCCTCAACCCCGTTGAGTTCAGCCTCAATAGGCGTTGCAATCGTATCCCTAACGGTTTCAGCATCTGCGCCAGGGTAACTAGTGGAAACGTTAACAACCGGCGGGGTCACATCGGGAAACTCTGCAATAGGTAATAACGGAATAGACAGCAGACCCGCTAGGGAAATCACTATTGAAATAACAAACGCAAACTTGGGCCGATCAATAAAAAATAAGCTAAACATAAAGTTGATTCCCTAAGGCAGTTTGCTATTAGTTTCGTCGAATGCTTTAACTTTCTGCTCTACAGGGTTTACCTGTTGTCCGGTTCTTACTTTTTGAATACCTTCTACTATTAACCGCTCGCCTTCCTTCAGCCCTTTTTCTGCCACCCAATTAACTTCAACTCTTTCACCCATTTCTACTCGACGCACTTGAACGATATCTTTGTCGTCTATGACCATTACAAAATGGCCTTGCTGGTCTTCAGAAACAGCGGCTTGAGGAATAAGTATAGCGTCTAATACTTCGCTTGAGCTAACGACAGCCGTAACATACTGGCCCGGTATCAGTAGCCCCTTTTGATTGGGGAATACCGCTCTCACCTTTACCGTACCGGTTGCAGGGTCAACGCGATTGTCGACAAAATCAAACTGACCTTGCTGATCATACATCTCACCATTCGGTAACTCTATATTCGGTATAGGCAACGCTTTTGTCGCTTCAGACAGTGAATTTTTTTGCCCGCTAGCGGTAGCGACTAATTTTTCTGAAATATCAAAGGTCACATACATGGGGTCAACAGTCACAATCGTCACCAACACACCCGATTCAGGGCTGACTAAATCACCAATACTGAGAGACTTGCGACCGATACGTCCCGATATAGGCGCCTGGATTCTGGTATAAGACAAATTGAGTTTCGCCGCCTCTAATGCCGCCTCGCTAGATTGCAAAGACGCGCTGGCCTGATCCCGCTTAGATGTTAGATCATCCATTTCCATCGCACTAATAAACCCTTTTTCGATCAGTTCATTACCTCGACGATAATTCCGTTTCGCATTCGTCAAACTAGCTTGCTGCCTATTCACTTCAGCAGACAGGCGAGATACTTCAGCCTGATAAGGTTTAGAGTCAATCTCAAACAGTACGTCACCCTTTTCAACGTCTTGCCCCTCAACGAAATCCATAGACATCAAATAGCCGCTAACACGGGCTTTTATTTGTACATCTTCGACTGCTTCAGTACGGCCGATAAAACGCCTGGTAGGGCTTATAGACAAGCTACTAACAGTTGAAACAACTACTGAGGGTAACGGTGCGTCTTTAGATGGTTGCTTGCTAGCCGAATCTTCACCGCACCCGGTAACGATTAATGAGGTAGACGCTAAAGAGGCTACCCACAAATAATTTCGCACTGTTTTCAACATATTGCTTTCCATATCTAGAATGTTTTTCAAAATCATAGACTTTCATCACTACGATTACAATTAGTAACGTAAATAAGCCTTTTTTAGTTCACTTCATGCCTCAAAATTGTCAATGGTGAAGACTGGGTGACCTTTTTCACAAGATAGTATCCAATGCAACCAACCCCCAAACCACTAACGATTGGCAGCCATACCCAAACATCAACGTGAGCCACAAAATGTGATTTAAATAGCTGATATTGAATCGCCCACACCACAAACTCCGCACCTATCACAGCAACTAAACCTGACAACCCTCCAACGATTGAGAACTCAACAAACTGGCTACCAAGAACCAGTTTAGAATTAGCCCCTATGGTTCGAAGTAAGGCGCCTTCACGGTAACGCTCCCCCATAGAGATATTAATCAATGCTATCACCACTAAAATCGATGCCGCTAAAATCAGATACATAATCAACTCAATAACCGTAGACACCTGATCAATAATAGTCCTAACCTTTCCGATCAGTTGATCCATTTCCAAAATCGTGATTGTGGGATATTGACGTGATAAGCTATTGAGCAATTCCTTTTGTTCAGGTAACAAGAAAACACTGGTAATAAACGTTGCAGAAAAATGATCGAGCAAGCCATCTGGAAAAATCATATAGAAGTTGGGGCGCATACTGTCCCACTCAACGGTACGAATATTCTGGACGTCCACCTCTATCGGCTGATCGCCAATAGTAAAAGTAAGCTGGTCGCCCAGTTTCACGCCAAGTTTTTCAGCTAAACTCGCCTCAATCGAAACACGATTGAGCTCTTGTTCATCAGGTTCATACCACCATGTACCTTTTTCAATAACATTGTCAGCAGGAAGCCCGCTACTCCAGGTAAGGTTTAGTTCTCGATTCAACGCATTAACATCTCTATCTTTACTAACAGCCGTTTTAACCGGCATGGCGTTAATGTGCGTTAACCGACCTCTAACCATTGGATATAAACCACTGGTTTTAATTCCAGCCTGATCGAAGTGGCTCTCTATATGCTCAACTTGTTGCTGACTGATATTAATCAGAAAATGATTAGGTGCATCTTTCGGCAATTGCGCCTGCCAATCGCCTAGTAGGGTCGTTCTAGTCAAATAGATAACAGCAAGTAACAACAGCGCTAACGAAAACACTTGAACCTGAAAAACAGTTTGCCAGCGTCGCCTCACGATCGATGCGACCCCTAAACGCCAATAGTTACTGGCTCCGGTGCCGATCATACTAACTGTCTTTAATAAAAAGAATGAAACGATGAATAGCAGTGCAGACAGCACTACAAATGCCGATAATAAAATACCTACCAGTATCCAGTCTCGGCTATATAGATACAGTAACATTAAAATACCGCTACACCCCATCACGCCAATAACCCAATCGAAACGGCTAGTTCCATCTATCTCACGCCGTAGCACCTTCATAGGGGGGATAAGTTTTAGCTTTATAATCGGAGGTAGCGCAAACGTCAACATTACGACTGCGCCCGTTAGCCACCCAACAAAAAGAGTATTGAGTTTTATGTCATACCAGTGCTGAGAGTAACTTAATTCCGGAAATAGCGACTCTAAACTACTAACACCCAACCCATAACCGAGCAACCCCAAAAGGGTACCGACACACCCCGCCACCAAAAACACCAACGTAATCTGTGTCGCAAAAATACTGACTACCTGTGAACCACTGAGCCCCAAGGTTTTTAGCAATGCTACCGAATCAACTTGCTTTACCGAGTACTGCCGCGATGACATACCAATCGCGACACATGCCAATAACACTGCTAGGCTGCCGCCCAATAATAGGTATGTCTCAGCTTTTTCAATTGAGGTGGCTATCGCAGGCCGCCCCTCTTTAACCCCTACCCACTTATGACTACTACTAAGCTTCGGCTTTAACCAAAGATCCATTGCGACTAACGCTGTATCTCTTCCCGCAAACATATATGTCCAACTCAATCGACTACCGGGCTGAACTACACCTGTTGCCTCAATATCCTTAACATTAATCATCGCTCTGGGGGCAACCGCTGACAATCCAAATCCCACATCGGGCTCTCGGTTTATAACTCGGGCAACCAGCAAATCTTTATCGCCAATTGAAACCGTATCCCCCTTACTCAACGACATCAACGAAAAAAGCCTGGGATTTAACCAAACAGTACCAGGCGCTGGAATATCTTGAGTGGTTAGTGCAGGTGAGAATGGTTGATTAGATGTTTCTAACGTACCTTTTAATGGGTACCCCTCTGATACCGCTTTTACACTCACTAACTGCATTTGCTCACCCGCAAACAGCATTGTGGGGAAGCTTAAGGTGTGAGCTGTTTCGATGTTCATTGCTTTAGCCGTTTGCAACCACCCTTCAGGGATAGCCCTTGGACTTTTTAACTGCCGATCAGCCGCAATAAACTGACTAGATGACTGAAGGATCAATTTTTGAAGATGGTCTCCAAGTAGAGATATCAACGATACTGTCGCAATAGAAATAACCGTGGCCAAAAACAAGATTTTCAGTTCTCGTTGCCTACACTCATTGCGCAATAGTTTGCTACTTATTTTTATCAAACGTCGCTTCATATTAACGATGCTCTATATGGTAACGTTAAATACATCATCAAACCGAGACTCTGCCATTTTCTAACCGCAACGTTGAGTTGCACCTAGCGGCTAAGGAATCGTCATGAGTCACCATAATGAGTGTGGTGGCCTCAGTAAGATTAAGCTCGAACAGTAAGTCGATGATATTCTGCCCCGTTATAGTGTCTAAATTACCCGTTGGTTCATCTGCAAATAATATGGATGGTTTGCAGGCAAAGGCCCTAGCAATAGCGACCCTCTGCTGCTCTCCTCCCGATAACTGATGAGGAAAGTGACCAGCCCTTTTGCTTAACCCCACTCGCTCAAGAAATTGTTCAGCCTCTTGCTTCGCAGTACCATCACCTCTTAATTCCAAGGGCAGCATCACATTTTCCAGTGCCGTTAGTGAGGACAACAATTGGAATGATTGAAAGATAAAACCAACATGCTGAGCCCTAAGTGCGGCTCTTTCTTCCTCCCCCATATTTGAAAGATCACGATCAAGAATATAAATAGCACCATCAGATGCCGTATCAAGCCCTGCCAGCAATCCTAGCAAGGTTGTTTTGCCTGACCCAGACCTACCGACGATAGCTAACGAGTCCCCCTTCTTGATTTCTAGATCAATACCACTCAAAATTTCGAGAGTGTCATCAGATAACGTTACACGCTTGGATATGTTTTGCGCTTTAATAACGAACGGTTTATCCACAACTATTTCCCTTTGTAATCAATTATTGGGTATACACGCACTATGCAACGCTCTAAAAATGGTTTCAACCTTATGTCAAAATCCACAAGCCTTAATATTCACCTGATCAAGCGATTACTCCTTCTATTTCTCGTTGTTCCAGCCTTGTCATTGGCCAATAGTTCAAACAATACTATCGTAATACTAGGCGACAGTATTAGTGCTGCCTACGGTGTGCCCACCGAAAGCGGCTGGGTTGCATTGCTGAAGCAAAAAATTCAACAAGAAAACAAACGCTATACGGTGATCAATGCAAGTATTAGCGGTGAGACTACGGAAGGCGGTGTTTCGCGCCTACCAGATATTATCGTTCGTCATACGCCCTCTATTCTCCTAATTGAGCTTGGCGGCAACGATGGCCTCCGGGGTTTCCCTCTCAATCTCATTCAAGCCAACCTTCAATCACTTATCGATGAAGCAAAATCGAACAACATCACCCCAATTCTTATGGCAATGAGAATCCCGCCAAACTATGGCCAACGTTACACCTCTGGCTTTTATGATTTATTTAAGAAAACCGCAGACAAAAATAGTGTTGTATTAATACCCTTTTTACTAGAAGAGGTAGCACTAAAACCTGAACTCATGCAGGCAGATGGAATACATCCAGCGGCGTTGGCACAGCCTATTTTGCTAGAACATGTATGGGAAACACTCGAGCCCTTGCTATAACTAATCATTAAGAAAGGCAATTGCACGCTGCTCAGACCAATACATATTATTCTTGTTGAAACTAACAAAACCAACATGACCACCCGTTTCAGGTGTCTCAAGCTTAACATTTGGGTTTAAATCTACTTCATCATGTGGATAACATGCACTGGCTAAAAATGGATCGTCTTTGGCGTTGACGATTAGCGTAGGTACATTGATATTCCGGATATAACGGCGACTACTACAGTGAGACCAATAGTGGTCGGCATTTCGAAAGCCATGAATGGGGGCCGTATACCGGTCATCAAACTGTCGAAAATTTTTAATCTCCTCATACCCGGTTAAATCCAATAAATCAGGAAACAGCTTTTCTTTCGCTAACATTTTAGCTTTAAGCTCTTTTAAAAAACGGGACATATAAATTCTGTTTTGGGGCAGTGTAAGCTGATCAGCGCTTGCACTTAAATCACACGGGACAGAATAAACAACGGCCTTTTTCACCTTAGGGTTTACTGGAGTGTCTTGATCACCAAGATAAACAAGCGACAAATTACCGCCCATACTAAACCCAACCAATGCAACTTCATCGTAACTGCCTGACTCAATCGCAAAGTTAATAACACGATGAAGGTCTTCTGTTGCTCCACTGTGATAAAACCGGAGATGACGGTTCATTGAGCCGCCACATGAACGAAAGTTCCATGCTAATGCATCCCAGCCATTATCAACCAGCGCTTTCGCCATTCCAACGATATAGGGTCGACGGCTATGTCCTTCAAGCCCATGGCTAATCACAACCAAGCGTCGTGAGCCGCTACGACACCAATCTAAATCTAAAAAATCTCCATCTTCAATATCAATCCGCTCACGAACCATAAACTGGTCATCCAGTTTACGAAAAACTGAGGGGTATATACTCTGGATGTGACCGTTTTTGAAAAAATAAGGGGCTCTATACTCCATTAAACAACACCTCGCTATGTATTTTCATGTTTTTAAAGAATAGCAGTTGACGATAATTAAGCTTATCTATATTATTCGCGCCTCAACTGATTGTTCCTCGATAGCTCAGTTGGTAGAGCAACGGACTGTTAATCCGTGGGTCGCTGGTTCGAGCCCAGCTCGAGGAGCCAACTCTTTTTTTGAAACAACAGTATTCGTTTCAATTCTAAAGAAATTTCTAGCCCCATCGTAATACTCTTATTATTAACAACTGATATTCAGCATCGACTGCTAACTGTTAGCGTCACATAAATATATAAGCACTAATCTATTGTATACGGGGTATAGCGCAGTCTGGTAGCGCGCCTGCTTTGGGAGCAGGATGTCGGGAGTTCGAATCTCTCTACCCCGACCATTCAAATATCCACCAATTCAAACTAAAAGTAGACCAACACACCACCTGCCAGCCTCTTCATTTTGACACTCAGATACAACTTAACTCTAAACACCAAGCCGTAAACGCTAGACCCTTTCAATACTAAACCCTTTCAATACTAAGACAGCTCGCCTGATAAAACTGGTTCAGGACTTTATATAGTGTAAATGCATCTTTACTGCCTATCATCTCCCTTATTGAGTGCATCGCGAATTGAGGAACACCAATATCAAGTGTTCGAACGCCGACATTACTCGCCGTAATAGGGCCAATCGTACTCCCACAAGCCATATCGCTTCTGACAACGAAACTCTGATAGGGTAAATCTAGCTGGTCACTCAAATGCCTATAAATCGAACTCGTCTCACTATTGGTCGCATAGCGCTGGTTAGCATTAACCTTTATGACAGGCCCTTCATTGATAAGAGGCCCATGATTATTATCATGCTTATCTGAAAAGTTAGGATGCACCCCGTGAGCATTATCAGCAGATATCATCATCGAGGCATTAATAGCTTTCCCACGCTGCTGTGAGTCAGGATAAAGCCGCTCTAGCACATTCAAAAGAAAAGTCCCTTGCGCCCCTTCTGCGGACTGGCTACCGACCTCCTCATGATCACTGCACACCAACATACAAGACGGCTGATCCAGCAGATCATTAGCCCTAACATCCTTAACCGTCTCCAACAAACTAGATAGCCCGATATAGCAGCTGAGCAAGTTATCTAGGCGCGCTGATGTGATAAATTCATTATTAAGCCCTAAGTATGATGGAGGCTGAACATCATATAGACACAATTCGTAATCAAGAACTTTTGCAATTTCAAGCGAAGGATAAGTCTCACGCAGTTCTGATTTAAGGATCTCTCTAAATGATATATCTTCATTTTCACCTAGTTGAGTAAGGATTACCGGAAGCTCTTTCTGAGGATTTATCGCCCTGCCTTTATTAGCCTCTCTATCAAGGTGAATAGCTAAGCTAGGAATCACCGCTATAGGCCTTTTGAAATCGATCAAGCCACTGCCCAGTCGTCCCTCAGTATTCAAAAATGTAACACGACCCGCAATAGATAGATCGCGATCAAACCAAGGGGTTAACAGCGCACCACCATATACCTCGACCCCCAATTGCAAAAAACCTTTTTGCTTGACCTCTGGAGTGGGTTTAATTTTCAAGCAAGGGCTATCAGTATGACCACCGACCATGCGAATACCTTGATCACCGCCACCCCCGGTAAACGCAATCAATGAAGATCCATTTCGAGTGACAAAATAACGCCCCTGAGGCTTAAGGTCCCACTCCGAGGATTCATCAAGAGCCGTAAATCCTGCACTTAATAGATCTGACACCATATTTGAAACTGCATGAAATGGAGTGGGCGATCGCTTTATGAAAGACATCATCCCTTGATTAAAAAAATCTAACTGCATTATTTCCTCAACTTTAGATAGGCGTACGGACACCTTGATAATAACACCAAATTTCACGTATCTTGACATTAAGAGTAACCCAAATAGGGATAACCTAACAGCCTGAAATGCAATTCCCACTTCAACTAAGCGCACTCATCAACGTCACATTCATCATCAAGATAAACATAGATTAGAAGTTATCGACATTCAGTGTAGGGACAGTATAATCCTCCACCACACCCTTATGAAAGGAACAATCATGACAGGCAGCCAATATAAACGTGAGCCTCAATTTTTAGATATTGAAAGCAGTAGTTACGACGAAGATAGCTTTCCAATCTGTATTGCCTGGTCACTGCCCGACGGTCAAATTAAAAACGTACTGGTCATGCCTGATGAGGACTGGAACCCTCAAGGTTCACATCTTCCTTACGAAACATTGCAACATTTATACGATCATGGTGTTTCTGGAATCGATATCATTCGAGAAATGAACGACGACCTAGACGGGAAGCCAGTCTATATAGACGGGACTGATTATGATGCCGAGCTACTCGAAAAACTATGCGACACATTCGATGAAGAGCCAACATTCGAGCTAACACCTATCACCAGCTTAATCACTAACAAGAAATTTGAAGAGATACTGGATAGCAAAAACGTAATCATGCAGGAGAATAATTTAAATACCAAGCACGCCGAACACAACGTATTGTCATTACTGATTATGGCTCGCGAGAACCAGTTCCTATAAACAAGCAAGCAACAAAACCTTGCCGGTCACCCACTGTCAATATAGCAAGCAAGCCTACCACTAACTGTAATACTTAAACCTCAATATAAAGCCCTCCAGCACCGCTAACGCAGACTAATATGATAAATAAATACGAAACTTCAACAATTTGTGACACTATTCAGCGAATGACACCATGTTCTTACGGCACAATTCAGCCTAAGTAATCATTATAAAATAAGCAGTTTCGGTGCTCCGTCAGCTCAACTGATCACCACTCATCACCAATACGGGATTCCAACAAACAATGAAGTTTTTAGCTCGCTCTCTCGCCCTACTTGCACTTTTAACACTCAATGTAGCGGCTGAAGAAGCTGATGACAGCCCCAAAAAGGCTGGGCTCGACTATATTGCCATTAATGCGGTATTAATAGACTTTCAATCTATAGGCAACAAATACACGGCAAAGAACTGGGCTACCACATTTACAATGGGATCCTATATCACAAATTACGTAAAAACAGAAATGCGCCTCGGTGTTGGCCTTACAGATGACACGGTTCCTGGCTACATAGCGCGACGAGATGAAGATGGCGATTTAATCCAAGATGAAAGCGGTGCCAACATCATTGACGCATCAAACGCAACTATTGCACTCAATCACTTTGCGAGCTGGTATATGGGCCTACACTATCCACTAGCTGAATGGTCATCGATCTACGCTCAAATAGGCATGTCCTATGTCAACGCAGATGCAACAGCTGAGCCTGGTTCTACTTGGGATGATCTTCCTGAGGACTATCCAGGCTCTAAGTTCAGCATGAGTTGGATAACCGGCTTGGATTTTAAAATAGTTGAAGACTGGTATGTAACTGCAGAAGCTGGCCGCCTACATCGAAGTACAGCCTCAGATATTCAAACCCTACAGTTTGGGCTAGGCTTGAAATACGAATTCTAGTAGGAATCATTATTGAAGGTGCTATAGGTCATACCCCATAGCCACCTTTGATAACGATATTATTAGCCAAGGCTTAACGTTTTATATTTAATATGCCAGCACTGATGAATTTTACTATTCCGTTCAAAATCTTTGTCGATGGTTGATCTTGATACGTCATCCAACTCAAAGCTTGAAAGCGCCCCCATATCCAACTTAAACCGCCTCAGATTGGTAGAAAAAACCAAAACACCACCTTTGGTCAATAAGCTCATTGCTTTATTAATCATATCGACATGATCTCGCTGAATATCCAGCACACCCTCCATTCTTTTTGAATTCGAGAATGTCGGCGGATCAAGGAAAATCATATCAAATTTTTCACTTGCTAAATCTAACCAACGCAAGCAGTCTGCCTGCACAAATTGATGGCCAGATTCAGAAAATCCATTTAATGACAAATTCTCCTTCCCCCAATCCAGATAAGTATTCGACATATCGACGCTGACCGTTTCTGCCGCTCCACCTTTTACCGCATGCATAGTCGCGGCTCCGGTATAGCAAAACAAATTGAGAAAACGCTTACCTGCTGAATTCTGCTGTATCCATTTTCGAACCGGGCGGTGATCCAAAAATAACCCCGTATCAATATAGTCAATAAGATTGACATAAAACTTACAACCTATTTCATCGACGACCATCCGCTGAGCTTTTTGATCATGCTTCTCATATTGAGAATCACCTTTCTGCCTACGACGCTGCTTAATAACCACCTGCTCCGGCGGCACCTGCAATACCTCTGGCAAAACACTCAGAGCCTCTTCCAAGCGATCTTTGGCTGCCTTCTCATCAATAGAGGCTGGCGCCGCATACTCTTGAACATGAACCCAGTCCCGATAAACATCAACAGCCAATGAGAACTCTGGCATATCTGCATCATAAATACGGTAACATTCCAACTTACTTTTTTTCGCCCACTTCCCAAGCGTTCTCAGATTTTTCCGCAGTCGATTCGCAAACATGGCCGCGCGATCCGGGTTAGCCACCCTTATGTGCCGTCGACTTAGTAAAACCTGAGACTCTTTGCTATCGTCGGTCTTAACAAAATTCTCAGGCAACACATCAATCATGATGAGTTGACTAGGTAAGCTACCATTGAACAACTTATACTGCTTATAGCTTCTGAGACCGATCCGCCGACCCAGTTCAATATTCCCCGTAAATATTGCGGCCTTCCATCCCTCAAACTCACTCTTGAGCTTATCCCCAAGACAACGATACAACCCTTTTAGTGATTCAACATCGCCCAAGCGCTCACCATAAGGAGGGTTAGTTAGCAGTAACCCGAAAGATTTCTCGTGCTCACTAGAGAGAACCTCAAGCCCCTTAAGGTCAGATAAGCTCTGGGTGTCTACACTGATAACGCCCTCAAGCCCCGCTCTCTTAATGTTATTACGTGCAACCGATATAACCGAAGAGTCTGCGTCATACCCTACAAGCTGATTGGACCCAGCAGTCTGTTGTGCAATACATTTATCTAAACCCGACTCAAAGCGTTCAATCGCCTCATCTATTAATAATTTCCATACACCATCTTGATGCTGCTTCCATTTCAAAAAACCGAAATGAGCACGGTCTAGTGCGGGCGCCTTATCACATAGAATCATAGCCCCCTCAACAAGCAACGTGGCCGAGCCACACATCGGGTCAAGAAGAGCCGCTCCACGTTGACCCAACTCAGCCCAGTTGCAGCGCTGCAACAAAGCAGCACCGAGATTTTCTTTAATCGGAGCCTTGCCTGCTTCAGTCCTGTAACCACGCCGATGTAAGCTTTCTCCAGAAAGATCCAGTGCGACAACAGCAACGCCTTTTGACAACTTAACATTGATGCGAATGTCAGGAGAGTCACGCGTAACATTAGGGCGCTCCCCAATACGGTCTCTGAACTGATCAACAATGGCATCCTTTACCTTAACGGCCCCAAATGCGGTGTTGTTGATATTTTTTGATTGGCCCGAAAAATCAACCACTAACGTATTATCGACGGACATATGCGTTTGCCAATCAATACTATAAACCAGATTGTACAACTGCTCCGCAGTATGAACCTCCGACTCAGCTAATGCCAAAAGCACACGATTTGCAGTACGCGACCATAAAACGAAACGGTATATTTCCGGGAGCATTGCGTCAAAAGCAATCCCTGCAGGCCTTACTTTTGCCTCTTTTTGCAGCAGTTCATCAAGCTCTTTTTCCAGCACATACTCAAGCCCTTTTGGGCAAGTGACAAAAACTGATAATAATTTATCCATCATAATTCGCTACAAATAAGACCATAATTAGTTACACACAAGGTTACAAAATTTTAACCCGCTTCAAGGCTACGCAATAGTTATTTCTTAAACAATCAACCACTGCTAAAACAGTGTGTTAATGGGCTTTATACTCAAACCGAATATAAATATTTATTTATAGATCAAATAATTCGTATACAAGCCGATTTTATTTCTGCTTTACTGAAGCGGTACTCGTTAAAACGAGTTCCACTAAACCGATCATAGATCAATTTGTTTTACATTTGCGCTCAAGTACTTTTCGCGCCCTGAATACTTTATAGGAGGTTAGACGTTAATTAAGTGCTTTGCACTTAAGCTCAACAGTTACCACCACAAATAAATATCGAGGTCATATAAGAATGAGAAGACAAAAACGTGATATTAGTGATCGTGCATACAAGCGCGGTTATCATGCAGGCCTAAGCGGTAAATCAAAATCACAATGCCCTACAGAAACACCTATAGCCAAACAACAATGGTTAAGTGGATGGCGGGATGGCCGAGTAGATAACTGGGACGGTATGATCGGCGTTTCAGGTATTCACAAAATACCAGGCATCACCACGTAAATATCATTAATTAACATAGAATGATTAGATTTAAACATCTATCGCTAACACGGTAACTACCATAAAACAACCGGCTCTGCCGTTAATGCGATGTTAAACAAGCACCGATAATATCAACGCGGTTAACAATATCAACGCGATTATCAAAACTGCCAATTCCAGGCTCGGAATCGAGCCTGGAGTTACACCCCTAAAATTCAAAACCTAACGCCTAACAGACGCAATAGCTTCAGCGGCCTCTCTTATTAAGGATGGACCATGATAAATAAACCCTGTGTACACCTGCACTAACTTTGCACCTGCTTCTATTTTATCCGCTGCCGACGAGCCATCAATAATCCCCCCTACGCCAATAATAGGAATCTCATCACCTAATTCAGAATAAAGCGCTTTAACCACATCTGTAGACGCATGAGTCAAAGGAGCCCCGCTAAGCCCGCCAGCCTCTTCTGCATGATCACATCCTTCTATACCCACACGGCTAATCGTCGTATTAGTGGCAATCACACCATCTACCTCAAACTGTTTAAATGCATCAGATACTAACCGAACATCATTCCCTTCCATATCTGGCGCAATTTTTATTGCAATTGGAACAAACTTACCGTGCTCTTTATTCAGCGTTTGTTGCTCTTCTTTAACCACCTCCAGCAACTGCTTGAGAGAATCGCCAAATTGAAGGTCCCTCAGACCAGGAGTGTTGGGTGAAGAAACATTGACAGTGATATAACTAGCAAAAGGATAAACTTTTCTAATTCCTATTAAGTAATCATTTGAAGCTTGCTCAACAGGCGTATCAAAATTCTTACCCACATTGATACCTAGAATTCCTTTGAATCGAGCGTTTTTAACGTTCTCTACTAAGTAATCAACCCCGAGATTATTAAACCCCATACGATTGATTATCCCCTCTCGCTCTTTAATTCTAAATAAACGCGGCTTTGGATTCCCTGCTTGAGGTCTAGGCGTAACCGTTCCAATTTCGATAGAACCAAACCCTAAAGCCGCAAGGCCATCAATATGGTCCCCGTTTTTATCTAGCCCTGCAGCCAATCCCACTGGGTTTTCAAAATTAACGCCCATCACCTCAATAGATTCTGCCACAGGTGGTTTTACAAACGGCCTCAATAACCCCAATCTTTCAGAAGCACTAATCAAATCCAGAGAAGCTTCATGCGCAACCTCAGGCGGTAATTGAAAAAGAAGGTTTCGAAATAATTTATAAGCCATCGTCTAAAATCTCTCGGATAAGATACGGGGAAAAATTGGCAAATATTATAGCAAACCGTCGATAAACTAACCTTAGTTATTCAGTTTTTTATCAAACCAAGGGGGTTTTATGACGGTTTAATTATAGCAACATGAACTTTTTGTCATTTATCCACCGAATCTGTGGATAACTTTGTTGAAAACCACAAAAAACACCTTCAAATCCCCCTAAACTACTCCTTTATCATTAAATTGATCATTTTTTAATCAATTTAATATCCCTTATTTTTCAATAAGTTAGATAGATCAAGGAAAAATTTTCTGGATATGACGGTTTTATTACTATTTTTATCGCCCAACCAGTTTTGTGCATAATACAGTCAACATTCTGACGAATAATACACATCAATATACGTATATTGTGAATGCTTAAAGGTGAAAGCTAGCAATCTGATAGTTCAAGAGCCGATCGCTAGTCAATGAAACTGGAAGTTAGGGTGGCACGCTAGATAAACGAAAGCGCCTTTCCGTCTTCAGATCGACGAACAACTCTCATATCAATAGTCATCGGCTCGACAAAGCTCTCTGTTTCAATTAGGACTCGAACAATCTCGCCTTCCTGAAGGGGAACTTCAGATGCCTTGCTAACGACAAACATCCCTGTATCGGACATATCTCTAGTTTGATAATACGCAACCCCGTTTAGCGGATGACGAACTTCTACATCAAAAGAGACTTTCATCCTTGGGTGCTTTCTTTTTTCTGCTTCTGATAACATCGAGATAGTAGCTCGGAAAATAGTGAGATTTTAATAAGACTCGTATAATAGATACATTTCTATATAATTCAATAGGTTTGAATACCTATATTAGGAATATGCCATATTTTTGTCGTAGAAAAAAATAATACAGCAATGCTACAATCAAACATTAGCATTTATAACCGATCCTAACTTATGCATAAGCACGACATAGCCCACCAGGCAACATCTAACACCTCAAAAGACAATGCGAGTCATTTCCAGAGAGAAGCGCACCGCGTCACACTCATTGGAATGATAATTGATATTATTCTAGGTATCTTAAAGATTCTATTTGGTCTGATTTCTCACTCCTACGCCCTCATTGCAGATGGCCTACATTCATTTTCGGATGCGTTAACGGATATACTGGTCATTGCCATTACCAAGTACTCCCGTTTAGAACCTGATGAAGATCATCCATACGGCCATGAACGGTTTGAAACACTGGGAACAGTGTTCTTAGGATGCTTGCTAATAGCAGTAGCAGGCGCTATGGCATGGGATAGTGTTATGCGACTGATAACACAAACATCCATTGAAATACCCACATGGCCAGCCCTAGTGATCGCAGCCATTTCAATACTCGCCAAAGAATTGATTTTTAGATACACCCACCATATCGGAACATTAATAAAATCTGATTTAATTATTGCTAACGCCTGGCACAGCCGCACCGACGCTCTCTCTTCAATTGTTGTATTTATGGGTATTGCAGGTGCCATGAGTGGCTTTGGCTGGCTTGATGCTGCGGCCGCTGTGGTGGTAGCGATTATGATTGCAAAAGTAGGGTGGGACCTGTCATGGGACAGCATCAAAGAGCTTGTTGATACTGCAATCCCCCCTGAAGAAACAGACGAATTACGACAATTTATTAAGCAAACGCCAGGCATACAAAACGTGCACGACCTAAGAAGTCGTCATATGGGCCCTGATATTATCCTCGATGTACATTTACAGGTTCGCCCATCAATCAGCGTGTCTGAAGGGCATCAAATAGGCTTGATAGTGACTGAACGCCTCAAAAACCAATATTCACACATTAGGGAAGTGACCTTTCATATCGATGCAGAAGATGATGACCACAATGGCCAACATGCAACGACGACCTCCCTCCCCTTGAGAGATGAAGTGATTAGAACACTCAAAAAAGTTTGGGCTAAGTCGATCAAAATCGATGACAATCACAACATCAACCTTCACTATCTCAACAATCAAATATCAATAGAGTTATTTATTGAGTGCAATGATCAGCTACCACCCAACCTCCTCGCCACCTTAAAAGAACAGGCAGAGTCTATTGATTGGTTAGGAGATTTAACATTATGGTACCCGCATAACTAACGATGACCTAATACAGCCTCTTTTAGTGCAGATACATCATCTCTTAATTGCGCAGCTTTCTCAAAATCAAGATCGCTCGCTGCGGTATACATTTCATCTTCAAGCCTCGAGATTTCTTTGGAGAGTTGCTCTGGTGTTCTAGATTTAATATCAATACTATAACGCCCACCCTTTTCAGCAACTTTACTAGAAACACCAATTTTACGTCCGGGAATAACAGCCCCTTCCATAATATCCGAGACCTTTTTATCAAGCCCTTTAGGCGTAATACCATGCTTGGTATTATACTCTTCCTGTGCCTTTCGTCTTCTCTCAGTCTCATCAATAGCACGCTTCATCGACTTGGTGATTTTGTCTCCATACAATATCGCTGAACCATTAATATTTCGAGCCGCACGACCAATTGTTTGCACTAAAGCCCTTTCAGAACGCAGAAACCCTTCTTTATCAGCGTCCAATATCGCAACCAGAGAAACTTCGGGCATATCCAGCCCTTCTCTCAAGAGGTTAATGCCAACCAATACATCAAATACGCCGAGCCTTAAGTCGCGTATAATCTCCACTCGCTCTACCGTATCAATATCTGAATGAAGGTAACGCACACGCACGCCGTGCTCCATCAAAAAATCTGTAAGATCCTCAGACATGCGTTTGGTAAGTGTCGTCACAAGAATACGGTCACCTGACGCTACTCGCTTATGAATCTCAGATAAAAGGTCATCCACCTGTGTCGTGGCTGGTCGCACTTCTATTACTGGGTCCAACAATCCGGTGGGCCTAACAAGCTGCTCCACCACTCTGCCTGAATGCTCTGCTTCATAGTCGCCCGGTGTCGCAGATACAAATATAGTCTGAGGCGAAATTCGCTCCCACTCATCAAAACGCATAGGCCTGTTATCAAGGGCTGAAGGAAGCCGAAACCCATATTCAACCAATGTTTCTTTACGAGATCGATCGCCTCGATACATCCCTCCTATCTGAGACACCGTTACGTGAGATTCATCAACTACTAATAATGCATTTGGCGGAAGGTAATCAAATAATGTCGGGGGAGCTTGCCCATTGAGCCGCCCAGATAGATAACGAGAATAGTTTTCGATTCCATTACAATAACCGAGCTCATTCATCATTTCGATATCGTAGCGAGTTCTTTCTTCCAACCTTTGCGCCTCCACTAATTTATTATTGTCTTTTAACTGAGGCAAGCGCTCTGCGAGTTCGACTTTGATCTCTTCAATAGCATCAAGCACTTTTTGCCTAGGTGTAACATAGTGAGATTTAGGGTAAATGGTCAGCCGAGGCACTCGCCTAAGCACCTCTCCGGTTAGGGGATCAAAATAAGCAAGGCTTTCTACCTCGTCGTCAAACAACTCTATTCGTACCGCTTCTTTTTCCGATTCAGCAGGATAAATATCAATGACATCCCCCCTAACTCGATAGGTGGCTCGATGAAGCTCAATATCATTACGGGTGTACTGAAGATCGGCCAACCGGCTCACTATTTCACGCTGATCAATTCGATCACCCCGGTCAACATGCAGCATCATTTTAAGATAAGATTTGGGGTCCCCCAAACCATAAATAGCCGAAACGGTTGCCACAATAATAGCATCATCTCTCTCAAGCAAAGCCTTGGTTGCGGATAACCGCATCTGCTCTATATGCTCATTGACCGCTGCATCTTTTTGAATAAAAGTATCAGATGAAGGAACATAAGCTTCCGGCTGATAATAATCGTAATATGAAACAAAATACTCGACGGAGTTGTCAGGAAAGAACTCCTTAAACTCACCATATAACTGAGCAGCTAATGTCTTATTATGCGCCATAATAATAGTGGGGCGTTTTACCGCAGCAATGACATTAGCAATGGTGAATGTCTTACCAGACCCCGTCACACCCAATAGTGTTTGATGAGCAAGACCCGCCTCAATTCCTTCAACTAGACCTTTAATCGCATCTGGCTGATCTCCAGATGGCTTGAAATCGGAATAAACTTTAAATTCTTTTGTCATCTAACGTCCCAACAAAAAAGCCGCTATAAAAAAGCGACTCTTGAAAAACCATTATCACAAGCGTGTATTAAATGCTATTATTAGCACGTTTTGGACAGCCAAAGTGCCTTAACACTTTTTGATACTCTATTTCTTCCCGTACATTTGAAGTATGGTCAAATGGTTGGGATATCAAGGTAAAATCGTTAAAACTGGCGATTTATTACAAACATCTGAACACTCCTTATTGAGGATAGCAAGCTTGGACGTTCAACTTTCTCACCGTGTACAACAAATCAAACCTTCCCCTACTCTTGCAGTAACTAACAAAGCAGCCGAATTACGTGCGGCGGGACAAGACATTATTGGCCTTGGTGCAGGCGAGCCTGACTTTGACACCCCCGACCACATTAAAACCGCTGCGATTACGGCAATTAATGAAGGTAAAACTAAATATACTGCGGTTGACGGTACTCCTAGCCTCAAGAAAGCCATTATTGATAAGTTCAAGCGGGATAACAATCTATCCTACGAACCCAACCAGATTCTAGTATCCTCTGGTGGTAAGCAGAGCTTCTTCAACCTCGCACTTGCATTACTTGACCCGGGTGATGAAGTCGTTATACCTGCTCCATACTGGGTTTCTTATCCAGACATGGTATTAGTCGCAGAGGGCGTCCCAGTCGTTATTGAAACAACACAAGAGCAACGCTTTAAAATTACTGCAGAGCAACTTCAATCGGCGATCACCGAAAAAACAAAACTGGTTGTACTAAACAGCCCTTCAAACCCTACTGGCGTCGCTTACACAAAACAAGAACTGATCGAACTTGCAACGGTTCTTAAAAACCACCCCAACATCTGTATTGCGACCGACGACATGTATGAACATATCGTTTGGGGTAGCGAGCCCTTTTGCAATATATTAAACACTTGCCCTGAACTGTATGACAGAACATTCGTTTTAAATGGAGTTTCCAAAGCATACTCTATGACAGGGTGGAGAATAGGCTACGCCGCCGGCCCTCAGAAAGTCATAGGCGCGATGAAAAAAATACAATCTCAAAGCACATCAAACCCAGCATCAATATCGCAAGCCGCAGCAGAAGCCGCACTTAATGGCCCGCAAGAATGCGTATCTGAGATGGTGACTGAATTTAAGAAACGCCACGACTACCTAGTGGCAGCACTAAATGAGATTTCCGGTGTTAGTTGCATCGAAGGGGACGGAACATTTTACGCATTCCCTAGCTTTCAAGGCGCAATAGACTCTACTGAAGGCGTATCGACTGACGTAGAACTGGCTGAACGCTTGCTTTCTACCGTAGGTGTTGCACTGGTACCAGGCTCAGCATTTGGCGCACCAGGCCATATGCGTTTAAGCTTTGCAACCAGCATGAATATATTAGAAGCAGCCGTCGCAAGAATCAAAAAAGCACTAGGCTAGACACCCTAACAGGTAAAAACGGCGTATCTATTCAAGCCCTTGTTAACTTTTAATTGTTTTAACTAATAAGGGCTTGACGAAACCACACAAGATTATTAGTATACGCGCCTCAACTGATTGTTCCTCGATAGCTCAGTTGGTAGAGCAACGGACTGTTAATCCGTGGGTCGCTGGTTCGAGCCCAGCTCGAGGAGCCAAGTATTTAAAAACCTGAAATATTCACTTATTTCAGGTTTTTTTTCGCCCAAAAATCGAACTTTAAGTGGCATTATTAATGATAGAGGGCGAGAACACTCACCCCCTCAAACATTTATTACTTAACCCAGGCTTGCAATAATCTCTTCAAGGGATTTTAAGGGGTCTGTCGCCTGTGTAATAGGCCGGCCAACCACCAGATAATCAGAGCCTACCTCAATTGCCTCACTTGGCGTCATCACTCTCTTTTGGTCCCCCTTATCAGCACTCAAAGGCCTAATACCAGGTGTAACCAAATTAAAGGAGCTTGGACAAATCTCACGAAGCGCTTTAACTTCTTGAGCAGAACAAACAACTCCATCCAACCCTGAATCAGCGGTTAGCTGTGCAAGCCGCTTAACATGCTCTAGCGGCTCAATATCCAACCCTATATCACTCAGATCCTGACGCTCCATGCTCGTCAGTACAGTCACTGCAATTAGCTTCGGCGGAGTACGGTATTTGCCCAATCCTTCTCGACAGGACTCCATCATTCTGCGCCCACCTGAAGCATGAACATTAACCATCCAAACACCTAGATCTGCGGCTGCCTGAACGGCCTTGGTAGTGGTATTTGGGATATCATGAAACTTAAGATCCAAAAACACTTCAAAGTTGCGCTTATGCAACGCCTCCAGTATCGCAGGCCCACACAATGTAAAAAGCTCCTTACCCACCTTAACCCTGCATTGCGAGGGGTCCAGCTTATCAGCCATCGCTAACGCATCAGCCTTAGCGTGATAATCCAGTGCAACAATCACCGGCGACAAATTATCAATACCCATTTAACGTAGACCTATAAAATTAATAAACCAATTAGCCGCTGAACAACCTAACAATTCAGCCCAAACAACCTATTCACCTTCTACCCCCTGAATGGGTGCAACCAACCCCCACTCTTTGCAACTAGGGCACTGCCAATGCAAAATTTCTCCCGAAAAACCACAACCCTCACACCGATACACGGGCTTTCCATCCAATAAGGACTGCGTTACCTGCTTAATAATCGTTAAGTGCCGAGTATCAGAATCAGACACAGCTTTAACACTCTGATAATCTATCAGGCGATCCAGACCTTTCAAACTGGATTTCTCTAATAAACTACTTACGAGAAATTTTTCCGCTGCTAAGACACCTAACTCGCGATTATAACTATCTGCAATCCCAAGCATTACACTTGACGAGCTTTTTTTAACCAACAGCCCCTCAAGGTAGCATCTAAACTTACTCTCACTTTTAAGGTGCTGCGAGCACTCTAACAGCAGCGGTATCGCTTCTGGAACAAAACGATAATCCTGCTCATCTACCTTTCGAAGAATAAGGACTGCCTCAGAGTAGTGTCCTTCACTCATATGTATTTTGGCGAGCAATAATGTAGCGCGAGCACAGCATTTATCAAACCGAAGCGCGTCACGTAACTTGTTTCTAGCATCCCAATAGTGATGCCGCTCTATCAATTTTTCAGCTAGCTCACATGAAAAATGAGATAGCGCTACCGAAATATCCACCCCTTTTTGACCATTGAACGGCACCCCATACTCAATAGCCTTATCCCAATCCCGCTCCTGCTGATAGATATCCACCAACCACTTGTAGCTTTTTCGGCTGAATGACCTAGACTCCTGCAACCTTAAGAATAATGATTCTGCCCTATCTAGCAGACCTGCAGCCATATAATCCTTAGCTAACTCAAACATGACTTCGTCTGTAAAATTTGAGGGAACCTCAGGGCGTGACATCAAATTTTGATGTACCAATATTGCCTTCTCCACCTCTCCATTTTTTCTGAAATGCGAACCAATAGAAAGATGCATGCCAACTGTTTCCGAAGTAACTTCAAGTGATTGAACAAATGAATCAATCACTTCCTCGGAATAGGCTTCAAATAAAAGCTTAAGACGATCTTTTAAATTTGATGGGAGTGCAGGGTCAGAACCTGCGGAAGATTTCTTTTTCGCCGTATAGCCAAGAACCCAGCCAACACCGATCGCGACAGCAAGCATTAACCAATGCAGAAACGTATCCATTAGAAACCTTAAGCCGAGCCACCTTTTAAGCGACTAAGTTCAACTTCAGTATGCTTTACTTTTTTATCAGAGCGTTTCTTTTGCGTCTTCAATCGTAGGATAGTCGAACTACTGGCGAATACACCTAGAACCCCGCCCAACACAAACGCCGAAATCAACCAAAAAGAAAGATAAAAGTCGCCAGTCTGACCGATAAGATAATCAACCGACACTAACTGGTTATTATGAGAAGTAAAAAGGACGCCAATCAATAGAATGATCAACGCAAAAATAATATATATAATCCGCCGAATCAGCGACATAACTTTTCCCGATATATCAGTAAGTGGAGCTACCCGCAAAAGCTAACAGGCAGTAAACGCCAATACCCACATAATAACACATCAAACGCGAAATACTTTAACGTGGAACCACTGAAGAATAAAACGCAAACATCATCTATGCGCGCGTCTAGTATCCAGCCTTTAAACTATCATTAACCTGATCTCTAAGCTCTTTACCTGGCTTAAAGTGAGGCACATGCTTAGCCGTAAGCTGGACAGACTCTCCTGTTTTCGGGTTTCGACCCGAACGAGGTGCTCGATAATGCAGAGAAAAGCTACCAAACCCCCTAATCTCAATACGTTGTCCTTGAGATAATGTTTGAGACATTAAATCAATAATAGTTTTTACAGCCAACTCTACATCTTTTACCGATAACTGAGTTTGCTTTGATGCAATAATTTCGACTAATTCAGACTTGGTCATTGAGGGGCCCTTTCCTTTTTTATTGTCCCTTAGTGTAGCGGAACAGAAAAAAAATACAAAAAAAACGGGCAATTAGCCCGTTTTTTTATAAACCCAGATAGCCACCCCAGGTTGTGAGGCAGCTAAAAACTAGAAATTAATCTTTGTTTTGCATCTGAGCTTTGATCAAGTCACCAATCGTTGTAGGACCGGCAGATTCAACCTGCTTTTCGCGAACTTCTTTCATCGCTACCTTCTCGTCGTCTACATCCTTAGATTTAACAGACAAGTTAATAACGCGATTCTTGCGATCTACGTGGATGATCTTAGCTTCGATCTTATCGCCTTCGTTGATAACGTTACGCGCGTCTTCAACTTTATCACGACTAATTTCTGAAGCTTTAAGGATAGCCTCTACTTCGTCAGTTAAAGCAACAACTGCTGCCTTAGCATCAACTGAAGTAACGGTACCGGTAAGGATGGTGCCCTTATCGTTATCCTGAACAAATTCAGCAAATGGGTCGTTATCCAACTGCTTAACACCTAAAGAAATACGCTCGCGCTCTGGATCTACAGACAAGATAACAGTTTCAATTTCGTCGCCTTTCTTATAGCTACGAACTGCATCTTCGCCAGTTTCGTTCCAAGAGATATCAGACAAGTGAACCAAACCATCAATACCGCCATCTAAACCGATGAAGATACCGAAGTCAGTGATTGACTTGATCTTACCTGCGATCTTGTCACCCTTGTTGAAGTTACCTGAGAAATCTTCCCATGGATTTGAATGGCACTGCTTGATACCTAAAGAGATACGACGACGCTCTTCATCAATATCAAGAACCATAACTTCAATTTCATCACCCACGTTAACAACCTTAGATGGGTGAATATTTTTGTTAGTCCAATCCATTTCTGAAACGTGAACCAAACCTTCAACACCTTCTTCAAGCTCTGCGAAGCAACCGTAGTCAGTCAGGTTAGTTACACGTGCAGTTACACGAGTGTTCTCAGGGTAACGTGCTTTGATAGCAACCCATGGATCTTCACCCAACTGCTTAAGACCTAATGATACGCGATTACGCTCACGATCAAACTTAAGTACCTTAACGTCGATTTCGTCACCAACGTTTACGATTTCACTTGGGTGCTTAATACGCTTCCAAGCCATATCGGTAATGTGTAGAAGACCGTCAACACCCCCTAGATCTACGAACGCACCGTAGTCAGTAAGGTTCTTAACGATACCCTTAATAGCCATACCTTCAGCAAGGTTTTCTAACAACTGGTCACGCTCAGCACTGTTTTCTGCTTCAAGAACAGAACGACGAGATACAACAACGTTATTACGCTTTTGATCTAGCTTGATAACTTTAAATTCAAGCTCTTTACCTTCCAAGTGCAAAGTATCACGCACTGGACGAACATCAACCAAAGAACCAGGTAGGAACGCACGAATGCTCTTAACGTCGACAGTAAAACCGCCTTTAACCTTACCATTGATTACACCAGTAACCACTTCTTCTGCTTCAAACGCCTTCTCAAGCTCAGTCCAAGCTTCAGCACGTTTAGCTTTTTCACGAGAAAGTTTAGTTTCACCGAAACCGTCTTCGACTGCATCCAAGGCTACGTCAACTTCATCCCCAATAGCTAACTCAAGCTCACCAGCATCGTTAAAAAATTGAGAAACAGGTATAACACCTTCGGATTTCAGTCCCGCAAAGACTGTTACCCAGTCGCTATCGATATCAACTACAGTGCCCTTGATAATAGAGCCTGGTTTCATATCGATTTCTTTTAAACTTTCTTCAAATAGATCCGCAAAGCTTTCGCTCATTATGAGTCCTATGCGATTAAACGCTAAATTCCGTATTACCAGCCAATACGGTCAGTTTTAAGTTACTCAAAGCATCATTGCTGGCGATTACAGCTTTGAGTGGTTGTAAATTCATTTTGAAGACTTACATTTAGATAACTGTGCCGTTAGTTTTTTCAACTAACGTAAGCACCTGAACAAGTACCTCTTCAATCCCCAAGCCTGTCGTATCTAGTACTAAAGCATCTTCGGCAGGCTTAAGCGGAGCTTCTGCTCGCCCACTATCTCGGGCGTCACGCTCTTGTATCTCGCTTAAAAGGGTCGCGATTTTAACATCTTCCCCTTTTGCTTTCAACTGCTTGTAACGTCGTTCAGCCCTTTCTTCCGCGCTTGCGGTCATATAAACCTTTACAAGGGCGCCGGGGAAAACAACTGTCCCCATATCCCGACCATCAGCCACTAGACCTGGAAAAACCTGAAAATCACGCTGTCGCTGTAATAGGGCCGCCCTTACCTTGGGTAGCGGCGCTACTTTCGAGGCGTTATTGCCGCAGGTTTCGGTGCGAATTTGAGCGGTAACATCTTCACCATTAAGGAGCACATTTACAGGCTCTCCGTATTCGCCCGGCACGAATTTCACGTCCAACGATAACGCTAATTCACCGACCTTTTCTTCATTATCCAACGCAATGCCCGACTTAGTCGCTGCTAAAGCCGTTAGTCGATAAAGCGCGCCACTATCAAGCAAATGGTAACCTAGCTTCTTGGCAACCAACTGAGTAATTGACCCCTTGCCTGCTCCGCTTGGCCCATCTATTGTAATAACGGGAGCTGATAAATCTTGCTTCATTCTGTCACCTTGATATGAACCGGTGCGCAAGCGCACCGTGAGGTATATAACGGTTATTCGTGCTCCACTGATATCTGCATACCAACCTGTTTCGCCAACGCTTCAAAGTTAGGGAACGACGTTGCAACATTAGCGCAGTCATTAATCACTATCTCGCCTTTAGCCCTGAGAGAAGCAACCGCAAAGGCCATAGCAATTCGATGATCACCATGACTATCAACAACACCGCCTGCGATCTCTGAGCCGACAATTTCAATACCGTCGGCTGTTACCAACGTGTCAACTCCTACCGCCTTTAGACCATCGGCCATAACCTGAATACGGTCACTCTCTTTAACCCGCAACTCTTCAGCTCCAGTTAATACCGTCTTGCCTTCAGCGCAAACAGCCGCAATAAACAATACTGGAAATTCATCAATCGCTAGAGGGACCTGATCTTCAGGAATGTTAATCCCCTTTAACGGACGGTAGCTAACAGTGAGATCTGCAACAGGCTCGCCACCTACCTCAGATTCATTAGAAATTTCAATATGTCCACCCATCGCCCGCAAGATATTAATAACACCGACTCTAGTAGGGTTCATCCCCACATGCTTAAGTGTAAGATGCGCACCAGGTGTAATAGACGCAGCCACCAGAAAGAATGCAGCAGACGATATATCAGCAGGTACATCAATTTTAGTCGCGGTCAACGAACCACCACCCACTAGAGAAGCAGTAGCCCCTTCCCTTTTAACTGAATAGCCAAACCCGTTAAGCATCCTTTCGGTATGGTCACGGGTAGGCGCAGGCTCTGTGACAGATGTTTCACCATCAGCATACAAGCCAGCCAATAAAAGACAGGATTTAACCTGGGCACTCGCCATTGGCATATCGTAATGCGTGCCTTTTAGTTGACTATTGCCTTTTATTTTCATCGGCGGACGACCCTGGTCACCCGTCTCGATAACAGCACCCATTAACCTCAAAGGCGCGGCGACTCGCTCCATTGGTCGTTTCGAAAGCGATTCATCACCCGTTAACTCAGTATCAAATGACTGACCTGACAACAGCCCAGCAAACAGCCTCATCCCCGTACCCGAGTTACCCAGATAAATCGGGCCAGGTGGTTTCTTTAACCCATTAACGCCTACGCCATATATTTTAACCCGCCCTTCATCAGGCCCCTCAATAACAACCCCCATATCTCTAAATGCCTGAAGGGTTGCCAAGCTATCCTCACCCTCCAAAAAACCTTCAACTTCGGTAACGCCGTCAGCCAAAGAGCCGAGCATAATAGAACGGTGAGACATAGACTTATCACCCGCAACGCGAATAACACCCTGCACTTCGCCACCGGACTTCATTTTAAAAACAACATTTTTGGTATTCATAATGGTCGTGTACGCCTGTCCTGACAATATCTTACTGAAATGATCTCTCGCTGCCTTTGCACGGGTAAACACCCCTAACAACGTCTTACTATCCTGATTCGCAATAGCCTCTCGCAAAGTGGCCAAATCATCTGCAAAATGATCCAGTACTTTTAGCGTTGAGTCGCTATTAGAAAGAAAAATGTCGCTCCACATAACCGGATCACTTGCCGCGATACGTGTAAAATCTCGAAAGCCTCCCGCTGCATATTTAAAAATTTCCTTGCTATCACCCTCTCCCGCTAGCGTGTCCACTAACGAAAAGGCGATCAAGTGAGGTAGGTGACTAGTTGCAGCCAACACATCATCATGATGATCAACCCCCATTTCCAACACCGTTGACCCGCAACAAGACCACAAAGAACGAATCACCTCTACCGCCTCAGGATTCTGTTCAGATAAAGGTGTTAAAATAACTTTATGATTAGCGAATAACGTAGCATCTGCCGCGGCTACACCGCTTTTTTCTGAACCCGCAATGGGGTGCCCCGGAACAACTACAGGCCTGTTGGCTTCATCTACACCCTGAAAAATACGCTCCACAGCGCCTACAAAACAACCTTTAACACTACCAACATCGGTTAATATGGCGCCAGGCTTGAAGTCATACTTAATTTGGCCGAGCACATCCTCTACCGCTCGAACAGGCACCGCCAACACTACAACATCTGCATCTAAAACAGCCTGTTTAAGCGTTTGTGCAGCCTCATCAATCACACCTATGGACAAACCAACGCTGAGTTCCTCCGGCCGCCTGTCAAAACCAATAACTCGTCGGGCGGCACCTGCCTCTTTTAACGCTTTTGCAAATGAGCCCCCGATTAAACCAAGCCCAATCACAGCAATTGTATCAACGATCTTCGAACTTGCTACAAAAGCGCCTCGCTCCATATTAGAATTCGACACGTTATTGCTCCAATACTTCAGCTAACGCATTCAGGAAACGCTCATTCTCGCTCTGTAGGCCAATTGAGACTCTTAGATGTCGCGCCATACCATAGTTTGAGACAGGACGAACGATCACGCCACGCTCCAGTAGAGCCTGATAAACCAAAGCGCCATCTCGACCAGTATCAAATGTAACGAAATTTCCAACTGAAGGGATATACACCAAGCCCATACGCTTAAAACCTGAGGTTAATTGCCGCATCCCGTCTGCATTAGTGCTACGTGATAATGCAAGGTACTCGTCATCAGACAACACTGCGACCGCGGCTTCCAGGGCAAAAGTATCAACATTAAAGGGCTGTCTAACTCTATTTAATAGGTCAGCGATATTCTCGTGTGAAATTGAATACCCCACTCTCAAAGACGCTAACCCCCACGCCTTAGAAAAGGTTCTGGTAATTATTAGGTTTGAATAACTGGATAATAATGCTAAACCATCGGGAAAGTCGGAATGCTCACCATCAATATATTCACAATAAGCTTCATCAAGCACTACAATCACGCGCTCAGGCACGGTATCGAGAAAACGAACAAGCTCCGCCTTTGAAACATAAGTGCCCGTTGGGTTGTTTGGATTTGCAATAAAGACGATTTTTGTTTTTTCGTTGACCGCTTCAGCCATAGCCGTCAAATCATGACCCCAATCGACAGCAGGTACTTCAATCGCCTTAGCACCAATTGATTGAGTCACGAGCGGATAAACGGCAAAGGCATATTGTGAAAATACAATTTCTGATGAGTTATCAGCAAACGCTCTAGCGATAATCTCTAGCAGATCATTAGAGCCATTACCCAGAGTAACTTGAGTAGTCTTGATATCGTATCGTTCAGCGAGTGCGGTTTTAAGTTTAAAACCTCCACCATCAGGGTAGCGACACAACTCTTGAAAGGCAGCCTCTACTGCCTTCAACGCCTTCATACTAGGGCCCAAAGGGTTCTCATTACTGGCTAACTTTACAATGTTAGTAATACCTAACTCACGCTCAAGCTCTTCAACAGGCTTGCCCGGCTGATAAGGATGCAAGCCCCTCACCCCGTTTGTTGCCAACGAGAATAAATCACACCCCATTACCACTCCTCATTAAAGATCATGGATTAAAACAATACATCAAAAAACACATATTAAAGACCCTACCTAAGTTATTCGGTCAGCGTTACAACACGCCAACAGGGTACGATCCCAAGTGCTTTATTTCTACTGCTTCCTTAGATATCTCTTTAATCACTTCCTGAACATTTTCGTCAGTATAATGACCCTCAAAGTCAATATAGAAAACATACGCCCAGGTATCAGAAGTCGACGGCCGTGTTTCTATTCGTGTAAGACTGATACCATGACGATGAAACGGCTCCAATAAGTGATATAGGGCACCAGGACAGTTTTTCATCGAGACAAGAATGGATGTTTTATCATCCCCACTCGGTGGTACATCATCTCGCCCTACAATTAAAAAACGCGTTGTATTGTCGGGCTGATCTTCTATATTCTTGGCGATATTAACCAAACCATAAAGCTCTGCAGCCATATCACCCGCAATCGCAGCCGAATTAGGTTCAGCCTTTACTCTTCTAGCCGCTTCAGCATTACTACTGACTGCAACTCGCTCAACCTTTTTCCAGTTGGAGTCCAGCCAGCGCCGGCATTGAGCCAATGACTGCTGATGAGAGTATATTTTCTCAACTTTACTTAAATCAGTATCACTTCCTGCCAACAAATGATGATGAATACGAAGCTTAACTTCACCACATATACGCAAGGGAGAAGAGACAAACATATCAAGCGTATGATTAATCATGCCCTCTGTTGAGTTCTCCACTGGCACAACACCATAATGAGATTCAGTAGCCTCAACTTCACGAAACACTTCATCTATTGCCATCTGAGGAACACTGATAACAGAGTGGCCAAAATGCTTTAACGCCGCAGCTTGTGTAAATGTACCCTGAGGCCCCAAGTAAGCAATATGCATTGGCTTTTCTAACGCCAAACAAGAAGACATTACCTCTCTAAATAAACGAGCCATCTCTTCATCACCCAGAGGCCCCTTATTTCGCTCCATCACACTTCGCAGCACCTGCGCTTCACGCTCTGGGCGATAAAAAATAGCATCATCACTTTTTTTAGCCCTAAGTTTTACATCAGCGACATCTTTAGCACATTGCGCTCGCTGATTAATAAGGGTTTGGATTTGTTGATCGATACTATCTATCCGATCTCTTATTTCGCCAAGTGCTTTACTCTCATCACTCATGACTAACCATTGTCTCTTTCAAATACACTCATAAAATCTACCAGAGCATCAACCGCAGCTTCTGGTACCGCATTGTAAATACTGGCGCGCATGCCACCCACAGAGCGATGCCCCGCAAGATTTAATAATCCACATTCTTCCGCCTGCGCTAAAAACAGTGAATTTAGTCTATCATCTGCCAAGGTAAAAGGGACATTCATCCAAGACCGACTATCTGGCACAACCAAATTTTTATACAGCCCACTGGTATCAATAGCTCGGTATAGTTTTTTTGCCTTCCTACGATTAATATCTTCCATAGAGACAAGACCACCCTGAGCTTTGATCCATTTAAACACCAAACCAGAAAGATACCAGGCTAATGTAGGAGGCGTGTTGTACATAGAGTTGTTTTCTGCCACCACTTTATAGTTCATACAGGTCGGTATGTCTTGTCGAGCCTTGCCTAGCAGGTCTTTTCGCACGATAACAATCGTTAAACCCGCCGGGCCAATATTCTTTTGGGCCCCAGCATAAATCACACCAAACCTACTAACATCGAGCGGTCTAGATAAGATCGTGGACGACATATCAGCCACTAACGGTATATTGACATCTGGAACCCAGTCAAACTCCAAACCGTTTATAGTTTCATTAGGCGTGTAATGTAAATATGCTGCCTCATCAGAGCAATCCCAAGTCGCCTGTTCCGGTACCTCTGAGAACTGCGTTCCCTCTGCACTAGAAACCACGTTTACATCTGCATAACGAGCCGCTTCTACAATCGCTTTTTTCGACCAGACACCCGTATTAACATAGTCGACCCGCTCACTTTTTGCAGACAAATTAAGAGGAACAGATGCAAACTGTGCAGACGCACCGCCCTGAACAAACAAAACTGAATAGTCATCATTTATTGACAGCAAATCTCGAAAGTCTTGCTCCGCCTCAGCGGCAATAGTGACAAACTCTGGGCTTCGATGACTCATCTCCATCACCGACAAGCCTTGACCATTCCAGTCAAGTAACTGCGATTGAGCTTCTGCAAGCACTTCTGTCGGCAAAGCCGCTGGCCCCGCACAGAAGTTAAACGCTCTAGTCATAACTGCATTACGCCAATATAAGAATACAAATAAAATAAAGCCTCAGAGTTATAGTTCAGTTATGAACTACAACATCTAAGGCTGTTTAGCTAACGGTTATACGTTGACAGAATTACTCTTCAGGCGTTGCAGAAGCGGCTGGAGTATCTCCGTCCTGGCTAGAGACGTCACTGCTATCAATCTCAGAACCATCTTCTTCAAACACTTCTTCTGGATCTGGCTCATCGATTCGCTCTACCCCCACCAATAGCTCGTTTTCTTGTGATAGCTTAATCAAGCGAACACCTTGAGTATTTCGGCTTACGATAGAGACTTCTTCAGTTCTGCTTCTGACCAACGTTCCTTTATCACTTATCAGCATCATCTCATCGCCATCAAATACTTGAACAGCCGAGACTAATTTACCGTTTCGCTCAGAGCACTGCATCGCAATAACGCCTTGCCCACCACGACCGTATATTGGGAATTCGTCGATGCGAGTACGCTTACCGTAGCCGTATTCACTAGCAAGCAGCATCATGGTCTCTTCTTGAGGGATGATCAATGACACGACACTATGACCCTCAGGCACCTTTATACCTCGAACACCACGAGCAGTTCTCCCCATGGCACGCACATCGTTTTCATTAAATCGAATCGCTTTACCTGCGCTACTCATTAGCATAACGTCTTTAGTGCCATCAGTTAGCTCAGCACCAATCAGTGTATCCCCTTCATCTAACCCTAATGCAATCAGACCAGAGGTACGTGGGCGTGCAAAGTTTTCCAACGGTGTTTTCTTAACCGTACCACCAGCAGTCGCCATGAAAATAAAGTGATCTGCTTTATATTCCTGAATAGGTAAGAACGTGGTTACGCGCTCCCCTTCATCTAATGGCAAAATATTGACCATTGGGCGACCACGAGCAGTTCTACTGGCCTGAGGAATTTCAAACACTCTCAACCAATACACTTTACCTTTGTTGGTAAAACATAGAATCGTATCGTGTGAGTTAGCCACTAATAGTTTTTCGATAAAGTCTTCATCTTTCATAGCCGTAGAGGACTTACCCCTGCCGCCTCGACGCTGAGCTTGATAAGCCTCCACAGGCTGGGTCTTGGCATAGCCACCATGAGAAATGGTCACCACTAAGTCTTCTTCGTTAATGAGATCTGCAACGGTCAAGTCACGCTTAGACATGGTAATTTCTGTACGGCGCTCATCACCAAACTCTTCTTTAACAGCGGCCAATTCTTCACGAATAACCGTAAGAAGCTTTTCCGGGTCGCTAAGAATAGATAAGAACTCGGCGATTTTTTCGAGTATTTCACGATACTCTCCAAGCAGCTTCTCAGTTTCTAAACCTGTCAAACGGTGTAAACGCATGTTTAGAATTTCTTGCGCCTGAACAGGAGACAAGTAGTATTTATTATCACGAAGCCCGTATTGTTCCTCTAGATCATCAGGCCTACAGGCATCTTCACCCGCTCGCTCAAGCATGGCAATAACGTTACCCGGCTCCCAAGCAGACTCAAGCAAACGCTCTTTCGCGATCGCCGCACTTGGCGATGCTTTAATCATCGCAATAACAGGGTCTATGTTAGATAGTGCTACTGCCAAACCTTCAAGAATATGGCCACGCTCACGCGCCTTACGTAACTCAAACACCGTACGACGAGTCACCACTTCTCGTCTATGCTTAATAAAGGCTGCCAGAACCTCTTTAAGGTTAAGTGTTTTTGGCTCGCCATCAATTAGGGCAACCATATTGATGCCAAACACGTTTTCTAGCTGAGTCTGAGCATACAAGTTATTCATAATTACGTCAGGCATCTCACCGCGACGCAACTCAATAACAATACGCATACCTTCTTTGTTTGACTCGTCTCGAAGCTCGGTAATGCCTTCTATTTTCTTATCTTTCACCAGATCAGCAATCTTCTCGATCAACCGAGCTTTATTCACCTGATAAGGGATTTCGGTAACCACCAGCGTGTCTTTGCCGTTCTTAGCGTTAGACTCAACTTCATAGCGACCACGAAGATATATGCGTCCGCGTCCGGTACGGTATGCCTCAATAATGCCAGCACGGCCGTTAATAATCGCAGCGGTTGGGAAATCAGGCCCTGGAATATACTCCATCAGATCATCAACGGTAAGATCTGGGTTATCAAGCAGCGCCAAACAACCATCTGTAATTTCATGAAGATTATGAGGTGGAATATTGGTCGCCATCCCCACCGCAATGCCTGACGAACCGTTAACTAATAAGTTAGGTACACGGGTAGGCAGCACTTCAGGAATATGCTCTGTTCCATCGTAGTTGGGAACAAAATCCACCGTCTCTTTTTCTAAATCCGCCAACAATGAGTGAGCGAGTTTTTCCATACGAATTTCGGTATATCGCATGGCTGCTGCGCTATCGCCATCAACAGAACCAAAGTTCCCTTGACCATCAATCAATGTATATCGCAGCGAGAATGGCTGAGCCATCCTTACAATTGTATCGTATACCGCTGAGTCACCATGGGGGTGATATTTACCGATTACATCACCCACAATACGGGCTGATTTTTTATAGGGTTTATTCCAGTCGTTACTTAGTTCACTCATCGCAAACAATACACGACGGTGAACGGGCTTTAGCCCATCCCGCACATCCGGTAAGGCTCGCCCGATAATAACGCTCATCGCGTAATCGAGATAGGACTGTTTTAATTCGTCTTCGATATTAACGGGTAAAATTTCTTTTGCCAGCTCACCCATAAAGCTAAAATTCCTATAATTCAGAAGTCTTTGGGCGGTTTATGTCGATCTTAGAAACAATGGAACGATCACAAACCCCTTTTTAGTTGTTATATATTTTCTGAGATGCCCGTTTTATCGAAACACCCCCTTACCTTAATGTTGTTAATATTTTCTGTACGACTATTCCAATACTGACCTTTCGCACTTCATTAACACCGAAACCCCAGCGTTAATTTAACAAATCACAAACCCATAGGCCATCTGCTTACTTGTTGTAAGCGTACAAAATATAACCCATGGTATAAAAACCCTAAATCATAACATACTTCGTAGCGGTTGCGCGTCACAAAAGACGTGTTTTTCCTTGCTCATCAACTATCTCCATCTAAGCTTATAGGAATTGCTCAATGCACAAACAGCCACCTAGACAATACTTATGAAAAAATTCTTAGTTGTAGAAGATAGCCCTATCGTCGTAAAGATTATCAAGCATATTGCCAAGCTTGACCAATCCCTACATTTCGACATCGCCATGTCATTTAAAGAAGCCAAGGCTCTGCTCGAAGATAATGGCGTAAAAAAGTATCTCGCTGCAGTAGTCGACCTAAACTTACCTGACGCACCCGACGGTGAAGTGGTCGACTACTCACTTTCACTCAATATACCCACGATTGTATTAACCGGCAGCTATGATGAGCATAAACGAGATCAAATGCTCGAAAAACCGATCGTAGATTATGTCGTTAAAGAAAGTCGATTCTCCTATGAGTATGTACTCAAACTAATTCACCGCCTGCATAAAAATCAGCATATTAAAGTACTCGTGGCAGACGACTCAAAAACATCCCGCAAGTTTATTACAACCATGCTGAAACCTCATTTATATCAGGTAATTGAAGCGGAGGATGGCCAACAGGCGTTGGATCTGATACATCAAGATTCTAGTATTAAATTATTGATTACCGACTACAATATGCCGGTAATGAACGGTTTTGATCTCGTTAAAAACATACGACGAGAAGTAGATAAAAACTCACTGGTTATCATTGGCCTTTCAACCCAAGGTAGTGGCGGACTATCGGCAAAATTTATTAAAAATGGCGCCAACGATTTTCTATCAAAACCCTTTAGCCACGAAGAATTTCACTGCCGAATCATTCATAATATTGAAACAATGGAGCACGTCGAAACTATACAACACGCTGCTTATCTTGATTATCTGACCAACCTATTCAATAGACGGTATTTTTACGAAAAAGGCGAAGAAGCACTAGCCCACTCTCACAAAAACAATCGGCCCACGTGTTTAGCCCTCATAGATATCGACCACTTCAAAAAGATTAACGATGCGTATGGGCACGATGCAGGCGATCAAACCCTTAAAGAGGTTGCCTCACTATTGCAACAAGCCTTTGGTCGCTTTATTTTTGCAAGAATGGGAGGGGAAGATTTTTGCGTATTACTGCCTGGCCTGGACATACATAAAGCCACCACATTATTAGAGAATTTCCGAGAGTTAGTCGAAGATCATATTATCATGCTCGACAACTCCAGCGTCACCCTTACTATTTCAGCAGGCATCGCAGCCGATTTAAGCAATACACTAGACGAACTAATGAATGAGGCCGATAGACAACTATACAACGCCAAAGAAGCGGGCAGAAACCAGATATGTGCAGCGGACTAGACTAAGTTAGATACGAAGGGATAAATAAAGCATTTTCTTTATCCCTTCGTATTATTTAGTTAAATACGACTGTTTTGTTTTCATAGATAATAACGCGGCCCTCCAAATGACATCTTAATCCGCGAGATAACACCATTCGCTCAACATCCTTACCCAGCCGAACCATATCTTCCGTCGAGTCTCGATGACTCACCCTTATCACATCTTGATCGATAATAGGCCCTTCATCGAGATCTTGAGTCACATAATGGCAGGTCGCGCCTATAAGTTTTACACCACGATCATAGGCTTTATGGTAGGGCTTAGCACCCGCGAAAGAAGGCAGAAAACTGTGATGTATATTGATCACCCTGCCCGCATAGACCTCACATAACTCAGGCGGTAAAATCTGCATATAGCGGGCTAGTACAATGACATCTGTCTGATACTGCTCAACTAACTTAGATACCTGCGCAAACGCAGCTGGCTTATCATCTTTATCAACCGGCACATGATGATAAGGAATATCATGCCACTCAACCATACGACGCAAATCATCATGATTGGAGATAACCGCCACAATCTCAGCATCTAACTCATTGCTGTGCCAACGATGTAGAATATCCGCCAGGCAATGAGACTCTTTTGAGGCCATCAAAACAACGCGCTTTTTCACATCAGAGTCCGACACACTCCAGCACATCGAGTATTCTTTCGCGATCGGCTCAAACGCAATACGAAATGATTCAAGTTCAAATGACATTGAACTGGCTTTAATCTCATTACGCATAAAAAACCAACCGGTTTTTTGGTCCGCATGATGATTCGCCTCGGTGATCCAGCCGTTATAGGTAGCTAAAAAATTACTGACTTTTGCAACGATTCCCGTACGGTCAGGGCACGAGATGATAAGACGATAGGTTCTTTCCATTAGGGTACTTATTATTCACTCAAGTTAATTCAGTAATCAACTTATAGGGTGTGCCTGCGCACCGAGACTCGACAACACTCAAGCAACTATAATTCGGTGTGCAAGCACACCCTATAACATTTACTCATCTTCCAACAAATCTGTTTTAGCCGCCATAATAAAGTCGTTGCGATGTAAACCTTTTAACTTATGACTCCACCACGTCACCGTCACCTTACCCCACTCGGTCAACAATGCAGGATGATGTGCCATGCTTTCAGCCAAGCCGCCAATACGATGAGTAAACGCCAGCGCATGAAGAAAATCTTTGAACTTAAACGCTTTCTCAAGCTGCATCACGCCGTCACGCACTTCGATATTCCAGTCTGGAATCTGCTTGACCAACGACTTTAACTCTTCATCCGTCACATGAGGCGCGTCAGCACTACAGGCCTCGCAACGCTCTTCTATAAGCTTACTTTCGTTATTCACTTTAACCCCGCCAACAAAAAACCAACCTCGTAGCCGTGGTGAAGCGCAGCGGAATCAAGGAGCACCTTACCCCCCTGATTCCAGTCGTTCCGACTTCCATCAAGGCTACGATTTACATACCACTAACTAACAGACTTGGCTGCAATAATTTTGTCGTGCCAAATTTGAGGCGCAGTTTGGTGTACAGAGCTTCCTTTAGTATCGACTGCTACGGACACAGGCATATCAACGACATCAAATTCGTAGATTGCCTCCATTCCTAGCTCTGGAAACGCTACAACCTCTGCTGACTTAATCGCTTTAGACACTAAGTATGCCGCACCGCCGACAGCCATCAGATAAACTGCGCCAAACTCTTTAATAGCATCTATCGCCACCTGACCACGCTCTGCTTTACCAATCATGCCCATTAAGCCAGTTTGCTCTAACATCTGATGAGTAAACTTATCCATACGTGTAGCGGTTGTGGGCCCTGCAGGCCCCACTGCCTCTTCTCTAACCGGGTCAACAGGCCCGACGTAGTAAATAAACCGATCTTTCAGATCAACCGGCAGCTCTTCGCCATTATTCAGCATTTCTACCATTTTCTTATGCGCCGCATCACGACCTGTCAGCATTTTACCAGACAGTAAAACCGTATCACCTGGCTGCCACTCTGCGATCTCTTCACGCGTTACCGTATTAAGGTTCACTTTACGAGTATTGGCGCCTTCAGTCATCGTAATTTCTGGCCAGTCTTCCAAGCTCGGCGGTGTCTGAAGAGACGGCCCACTGCCATCCAATAAAAAATGAGCATGACGAGTCGCGGCACAGTTAGGAATCATCGCCACAGGAAGGGAGGCGGCATGGGTTGGATAATCCATAATCTTAATATCCAATACCGTAGTCAGCCCACCTAAGCCTTGCGCGCCAATACCCAACTCGTTCACTTTATCCATAATCTCCAAGCGAAGCTCTTCAACCCGATTCTGAGGGCCGCGCTCACGCAGCTCATGAATATCGATAGGGTCCATCAATGACTCTTTTGCCATTAATGCCGCTTTTTCAGCCGTACCACCAATACCTATACCTAACATGCCTGGTGGGCACCAACCTGCTCCCATCGTCGGTACAGTTTTAACCACCCAATCAACGATACTATCACTTGGGTTCAGCATCACCATTTTAGACTTATTCTCAGAGCCGCCACCTTTAGCCGCCACCTGAACATCAACGCTATTACCGGGTACAACTTCGTAGTGAATAACAGCAGGGGTATTATCCTGAGTATTTTTACGCGCACCTGCCGGGTCTGCGAGAATAGAGGCTCTTAACACATTATCAGGATGCGTATAGGCTCTACGCACGCCTTCATTGATCATATCATCAACACTCATGTCAGCATCCCACTGAACATCCATGCCGATTTTTACAAAAACAGTTACGATGCCGGTATCCTGACAGATTGGGCGATGCCCTTCTGCAGACATACGGGAGTTAATCAGTATTTGAGCCATTGCGTCTTTAGCGGCTGGTGATTCTTCTTTTAAGTAAGCCTCATGCACACCTTTAACAAAATCAACCGGGTGGTAGTAAGATATAAACTGAAGCGCATCTGCAACGCTTTCTATTAGGTCATCCTGGCGAATAGTGGTCATCTATACTCTCTCTAGCCTCTTTAATTAATAACAGCGCTACCGCGATGGCGGAATATCTGCGAAACCCTACATTTTTTATAACCATGAATTGTACAACAATTTTATAAATGGATCACACTCAACTATCTAACAGTCTACAACAGCTACTATTTAACCTAGTTTTACCAAAAAAGGAATTAACACCTTGAAAGCTTGATAAAAACTCGACAGATAAACGAATGCAGTCTAAATTTACATGAAGCGATAATTAGCCTAGCTATGCTTTGCCTGATAGAACGACAAATCATACTTTAGTGCGATAAAACTATTTACACAGCTTGGATATAGTTCAAGCTACAAGAATTTAGGTTTAGGCAATTGTTATATATATGTCTACAACCACTCCCAGAAAATATAAAAATAGGAAAGAAGGTCCTACCTATGTATAAAAAAACCCTACTGAGTTTGGCGGTGGCGTCTACCTTGACCCTAACTGGCTGTTTAGACGACGGTGACAACTTTAGAAGTGCTGCGCCTGAATATAATATTACTACGAGTACTGATGGGAAGGTCTACCCGATTTTCAATCCTGTTACTAGTGCACTGCCTATTCCAAATGACCTTATTTTCGATTCTGAACAAGGTGATGGGACATTCGGTGTAACGCCAGACCCGACAAACCCCGCTATCACAGCCCTTAATGAATTAAGTGGCGCATCTACCATTGCACCTATAGATATTGCGATGAGTGGCTTTATTGATGCTTCAACCGTTGATGCGACAGAAGTCGTGATGAATGGATCGACCCCCGCTCCAAACCCAAACCAAACTGTATTCGTTATTGAACTGGGGTATGCATCAGGCGACCCCGTTCAAGGCTTAACTAACTCTGAAATACCCACTGCGTGGAACGCTGTTCGCTTCGGCGCAGCAGCAGGGGACCCAGACGCTATTGCCATTTATGACGGTGGTCAAGCACAAGCAGGAGCTGACCTTCTAGCACTAGCGGCGTCACCAGCATTTGAAGCAAAAGTTCAAGAGTTTGACGGGACATCTTACATTCGTATTCACCCCATGAAGCCTCTTGATCCTCGCAAACGCTACGTTGTAGTGGTAACCGATGGCGTTCTTGATACAGCAGGCCAGTCGATTGTTCAGTCAAGCAGCTATGCCAACATAACGGACGAAAATAGTGCTCTCGGCTCTAGCTCACTAGAACCTGTTAGGGCATTAATGAATGGCTTATGGGAAACAGTCGCAGACGGATATTTTTCCGCTGTATCAAATACCACCAGACCTACCGCACCACTAGATACCGACAACATCGCTATGTCATACAGTTTTACGACGTCTGATGACAATGCGGTTTCTTACTATATTGCAAACCCCGCTTATTGGATTTCAGATAGATTAGAAGACTCTATCAAAGTAGGCGCTGCTAAAACAGCTCTAGCAGCAGGTGCAAGTGATTTTTCCACTATTTATCAAGCAGTACAAACAGCCTACATAACCTTTAAGGCAGAAGATATTAACGCGGCATTAGCAGGTTGTGATGCAGCGTATCCTATACTTGACGAAAATAACGCCGACCTGCGAATAGAGTGCGTTGGTAATGGCCTTTTCACCTCACTAAGCGGCAGCGGTGTTGACTTCCCTAACCCAGAAGCAGTTACCACTACATTCGGAACACCAAAAGACGCATTAGCTACATCCGCACTCATCAGCCCGCTTGCCACTGCTGGAAGCTGGCCTGATGATTTCGTTAGAGTTGTTGAAGGCACCATGACAATCCCATACTATTTGGGTGTTCCTAATGGTACTGACGGTAGCCCCCTATCAACCAATAACTGGGTAGCCGACGACACACTAGCGACAACTCTTAATGGAGTGTTTGCTTCTGCCGGACTTAGCATCCCACAAGCAGACCCAGCAGTTTCAACCGCTGTAAACTATATATTCCCATTCCCTAAGAAAACAGCTGATGTCACCATCCCTGTTTTAGCGATATTCCCTACTAATCCAGTGGGAGATTTCACCCCTGTTATCTATCAACATGGCATCACAACTGACCGAAGTGCAGCCCTAGCTTATGGATCATCCATGGTAGCCGGTGCAAAAGGTAGCGGTGCTGATATAGCAATTATCGCAATAGACCAACCTCTTCATGGTGTGGCACCAGTATCAGATGCTACTCGACTTGAGTTAGCACAAACACTACTAACTGCAGCCGGAGGAGATGTATCTAATGCCCAAGCCGCAGTTGATGGTACTTTAGCGACAGGCATAGTTCTTAATATAGAGCCAACATGCCCAGGGATTACTATCACAGATCCTGCTGATGAAGCTCAAGTGTTAACTGCTAAAGGGCAAGTTGTCCAAGGTGGAGTATGTGACGGCCTTGGCTTTGATGCCGTACTCGGCGCAGAACCATCCGTAGCCGTAGGTACAGCTATCGTATTAGAATCAACTGTTGAAAACGGTGGAAGTACAATTGCAGGCCTAGCACCAACCGCCAACGAACGTCACTTTGACTTCACTGCAGATGCATCGTCACAACCCACACCCATGATATTTGATGATGTTAATGCGTTTGGTTCATCAGGTAGCTTGTTTATCAACTTAAGCAACTTCTTAACAACTCGAGATAATCTACGCCAACAAGTTCTAGACTTATTAACGCTACGTTTATCACTCGACACAATGGATCTAAATGGCGTCAATGGCATCAACGATGCAAACACCTTCTTTATTGGACATTCGCTCGGCACCATTAACGGTACTCCGTTTGTTGCAGTGGCCAATGATACGCCAACCGGAGACGACAACATCACAGCGGCCAACATGCTAACCCCTGGCGGCGGTATAATTCGACTCATCGAAAACTCACCAAGCTTTGCACCTTCAATACTAAGCGGACTTGCAGCAGCAGCTGGTCTACAACAAGGAGACGCAGATCTAGAGTCGTTTTTCAATATACTACAAGCTACAGTGGATACCACCGACGGAGTGAACTTCATAACTTCGTATGCTGATGAAGGGTACAAAGTGTTGCTATCAGAAGTCATTGGAGATACCACTATTCCAAATAGCGCGTATCCAGAAGCTAACTTTGGTGACGCTTCGCCATCGCCAACAGCCGGTACAGAACCTCTCATTGAGCTATCAAGTGCTGTTAGCACAAGTGCAACAGCGGCCCTTACTCAAAACGCTGTAAGGTATACAGAAGGCTTCCATGGAACGCCAGTGTATCCATCTTCAGGCACCACAGAAGAATCTGCAGTATTTAAAGAGATGGTTACGCAATCTACATCAATCGTTCTTTCTACGCTCCTTTCAGGGGGAGCTTCAACCTCCGTTACAGTAACCGATACTTCAGTTATTCAGTAAACCGTTAAGTAGAACTAAAAAAGCCGGGATTACATCCCGGCTTTTTTATGCCCAACGAACCAAAAGGGTCAGACTCGATCGATAATCCTACCTTCGACATAACCCTTAGAACGCCTATCCCCGCCTCTTCTTTTTGGCGATACCTCCCTTGTTAACTTTTCAGCAATTTGATCCTTAAAGTACTGACTTCCCAACACCCACGCTTTGTTAGTAGATGATCTAATCTCATCAATTGTCTTGTCAGTAATATGAGCATTAAAAAGATCACGGTAAGCAGTCTGTCGCTCTATAGAGAAAGTGCCCAATGATAAATATTCACTATGAGGGGTTATATTTAAATCTATCTCACCCAAAGCATTATAGCGATAGCTAGACCACGAATATTCAGAAGGGTGCTCAACCATACAAGCCCTAGACGGATTGAGTTCAATGTATCGATAGCAGGTTAAAAGATACTGAGCTGAGTCAATAAGAGATGCCTTATAGCGCCCCTCCCACAAAGTCCCTGTGCGCTTGTAACTATAGTTAAAATACTGAACATAATATCGCCCCAACATTTGAATAGCTTTAGAAATCCCACCCTCAGTATTGGGCGTTAAAATGAGGTGTACGTGATTGGTCATCAACACATAAGCATGCAATTCGCACCCATGCTTTTTACATGCATCATTTAATTTAGATAGGTAATACTGATAGTCTTCTGTCGCGTAAAATATCGGTTCTCGATTATTCCCACGAATGATTACATGCTGAGGGTATCCTGGTAGATTAAATCTAGGTAAACGAGCCACTGCAACCTCCTTGTTGCTGAGCATGATTTTTTGAGCACTTTACTAGCCCTAAAACGATACATCAAGAAGGCTACCGATCGAGTCTGATTCTTTTGAAATATTGACCTTTACGTATACTTAGCTACTAGTTAGAATTAATTACTGCAATCGCTTAAAGGACTTAAGCACAAGTTAACCACAATCAAGGAAGATTAAAATGTCTTATTGCACCTCAGATAACGGGCTATTCGGTACATTTATCGACGAGAATATGGCGTCCGATGCCCTCAACCGCATTTGAAACCGCAGGATCAATGACTGCAATTGCCACCAGCATTGCTGAAGTCATCCAGGTCAACGGAACATCTCTCAGTCTCTATCAAGCTCTAAAAAAAATAAACTCTGCAAAAAATGGACTATCTGTTTCTGCCGGTATTACTGCGTCTTATTATTTAGGAGCTTTAATCGGGTCAATGACTGTTGCATCAGGCAGATGCCTTGCTAATGGAGCCTCCATTGCCGATGCAATATGGACCGCAAGAGAAATAGGTATTTTTGGTTCGTGGCTTGATGCCGAATACATAAAACATCCAGAACTACTTAACAAACACTAGCGAGCCTGGTCAATGAACTCTATTACTCAAAATATATTATTTCTTCTACTTGCATTACTATGTTCGGTAATTGCCCATTTTTATTTTAATACTGCAGGAGAATATGCATTCCTACCACTCTACGCATTTTGCCTATGGCGACTAGCCTCGTGGCTTAAAAGTAAAACCAACCAAAATAGGTAACCTCAGACGCAAAAAGGGCGCTGCAATCCTTGCAGCGCCCTATCTATTTGATGCTTCCTTTACCATTCCCTAGGTAACCGGCCGTCCTTGTTTACTTCCTTGTCCGCATCCTTACGTTATTTGCAGATTTCTCGTAAAAGCAATCTACATGTCGTCCTGACGAAGAGAATAATACGGATTCGTTGTCGTGAGATATATAGGCAATCTCTCAAATGCACGTAAGAGATATCTCACATTTATAGAGTCTATATTCTAGAAAAAGCCTAAGTAATTAAACGCACGCGAGTTATTCGTAGCCTTGATGAAAGGAGGTACGACTGGGATCAGGGTTTTCTTTTAGGCATCTACAACCTTCCTTAATTCCGTTTCACTCCATCACGGCTACAAATTCGTGCCCCATCAAACCAACAGGTGACAAATGAAACGACATGACAGAGGTAGTTTAATTCACCCAATCACGTAACTTTAATATAAGCTCATGGGCTGGGCTTTTGATGGTCAAACTATCTGGAGTTAGCGTAATTTCACTCCAAACAGACAATGTTTCCGCCATCACTCGCTCGATTATCATCTCTGCTTCAGGACACATTTTCCTGGTTAATGCCATTTTTTCAATACGGAACTCTGCATTTTCGTTCAATGTAGCCTGTCCAAAAAAATTATTACAACCCGCCATACCATTTGCGGTGAAATTTTCGCCAATCTCAAGGCGCGGTTTCTGATGCTTGTTTGAATACGCTATGAGTTCTCCATCTATATGGGTCAATTCCCAGTTATGGTGTTGCAATGCCGTTGTGGTCACAGGAATACTTTTATCTTCAATTGAAGCACATGCAGAAATCATGACTGACAAACTTGCCATTAACAATATACATTTCATTATTCTCTCCAGTAGATCTTTGATATACAAAAAAACCGGGCAATGCCCGGCTTTTTCTGTAACGCTTAAACAACCGCTTAGATGCTCTACATTATAGTAGGCGACCTTTTTCAGCTGCGATTCTTAAGCGAAGCGCGTTAAGCTTAATAAAACCGGCTGCATCTTTTTGATCATAAGCGCCTTCATCTTCTTCAAAGGTCGCAATTTTCTCATCAAACAATGAATCATTTTCAGACTGGCGACCAACAACGATCACATTGCCTTTATATAGCTTCAAACGTACCTTACCGTTAACGTACTTCTGAGAATCGTCAATCATCCCCTGCAATGCTTCACGCTCAGGTGACCACCAAAATCCGTTATATATCAGCTCAGCGTACTTCGGCATCAAGCTGTCTTTCAGGTGAGCCAACTCACGATCCAGTGTCAATGACTCAATTGCTCTATGCCCTTTAAGCATGATGGTCCCGCCGGGTGTTTCATAACATCCACGAGATTTCATGCCCACAAAACGGTTCTCTACGATATCTAAACGCCCGATACCATTCGCACCACCTACTTCATTTAGTTTAAGCAGGACTTCATGAGGCTTCAAGTGCTCATCGTCAATCGCGACAATGTCACCATTCTCATAAGTTAGCTCAATATAGGTCGCTTTATCAGGTGCATTCTCAGGAGATACACTCCAGCGCCACATCTCTTCTTCGGCCTCAGCCCAAGGGTCTTCGAGAATATCGCCTTCGTATGAGATATGCAGCAAATTAGCATCCATTGAATATGGTGACTTACCTTTCTTCTTCTCCACCTCAATACCATGAGTATCACAGTACGCCAACAACGACTCACGGGAATTGAGATCCCACTCTCTCCAAGGTGCAATAACCTGAACACCCGGCTTAAGTGCATAACCACCTAATTCAAAGCGAACCTGGTCGTTACCTTTACCGGTTGCACCATGAGAAATTGCATCAGCATCTGTTTCATTGGCTATCTCAATCAAGCGACGCGCTATAAGCGGACGCGCAATTGAAGTACCCAGAAGGTATTCACCTTCATAGATAGCATTAGCTCTGAACATCGGAAATACATAATCGCGTACAAACTCTTCGCGCAGATCTTCGATGAAGATCTGTTTAACGCCTAAGGCTTCTGCTTTAGCACGTGCAGGTTCAACTTCTTCGCCCTGCCCCAAATCCGCTGTAAATGTAACGACTTCACAGTTATAGGTTTCCATCAGCCACTTCACGATAACTGATGTATCAAGACCTCCGGAATAAGCCAGAACGACTTTATTAACCTTAGACATACCGATGCTCCAGATGAGAAAATTTTAAAGGCGGGTATTTTACTTGCTGGAGGCGCTAAATCCCAGCCTGATTTCAATAATTGTCTAAATCAGGTGAGATTAACCTTCTGGAGTGGTGTTTGCGTTGGAATTTGATGCCATGCGTGTGCCTTTTTCCAACCTAACTGTGGTTCGGCGATTCTGTGCTTTATTCTTTTTGCTATTATTTTTAGCGACTGGATAGCGTTCGCCATGATAACGAGTCGTGATCATCTCTTCGGGTATACCATTCGCAATAAAGTACCCCCTTACGACCTCTGATCGGTCTTTTGACAGCCGTCTGTTATAAATTCTACGACCACTACTATCAGTATGCCCATCAATAACAATCGACGTAACCGTATTATCTGCCTTTAGATAGACCACCACTTTTTCGAGAATTTCAAAATCACTTTCAGTCAACTCCGCTTTATCAACCTTAAACAGTACTTTAGTACGTTCTACCTGTTTAAAGTTAACAGGCAATAGCGAAGCAACACAGTTCAAGTAATCATTATAAAAGCTAGGGAAGTTAACCGAGGAGACTCTCACCCTAACAGACTCATCGTTGTACCAAGATTTACGAGTAAAAGTAGGCGTCATTCCATCCATTAACCCTTCCATCATAGTACGTGCATTTTTTCGTTCTACAACAATAGACTTAGCTGAGTCTTTGACCGGCACATAACCTAAATTACGAACGCCATTTCCGGGACGCCACCGAGGGGCTTCAATCACTAATGCTGCATCACCCGATTTCATAGGGTTTGCATTAGCATTGAGATAAAATTTTAATTTCTCCCCTGCTTCATGATAGAAAACACCCTTACCATAACGAGGTATGGGGTGCGTTAAGCTACATTCAAATATAGAAGCCGACAAATACCACTGACTGTTACTCAAGTCTGCGGTATACGTTTTGGCAAGCCCATCGATCGGGATCAAAACAACCAGCACCAGCAACTTACATAAGATACCGATTTGCGCTTGCCAGACTTTAAAATGTATCGAACCTATGTTTCGCACTTTAAACCGCCATAGTTAGGTTTATCGATAATGTAGAAAACAACCTACACCACCCTAATGTTTTGCTTTCTATAGTTAGCGTCCGCTTTGTAAAAAACTTTACCCTAAAATCACGCCCTGTCTGATATACTTTGCCAAATTTTGTAGTACTTTTGTAAGTAAGCAGGGCTTTTTTATCATGAAAGAATTAACCATTACTCGTCCAGACGACTGGCACCTTCATCTACGAGACAATGAATTTCTCACTCAAACGGTTCCTGCCTCCGCGCGGTATTTTGGAAGGGCTATCATTATGCCTAACCTAGTACCTCCGGTTACGACTATGGATCACGCCATTGCCTATAAGGCCAGAATCACTCAAGCTAGACCATCATCAAGCCAGTTCGAACCTTTGATGACCCTATACCTAACAGATAACACTAGCCCTGCCGACATTCAAAACGCAGTAGATAGCGAAATAGTAGTTGCTTGTAAGCTTTATCCCGCAGGCGCAACGACAAACTCCGATTCAGGCGTAACAGATATAGGTAAATTAAAACCTACACTAGAAAAAATGGCAGAGGTTGGCCTACCTCTATTAATTCATGGCGAAGTCACCACAGATGATATTGATATTTTTGACCGTGAAAAGATATTCATCGAAAATACGTTAGAACCATTGGTCCAAAACATCCCGTCATTAAAGATCGTTTTAGAGCATATCACAACTAAACAAGCCGTTGATTTTGTAACCAATGCCCCTGATCGCGTAGCAGCAACCATCACGCCGCACCACCTACTCTATAATCGAAACCATATGTTAGTCGGGGGCATCAGGCCCCACTTTTATTGTTTGCCAATATTAAAACGAAATGAGCACCAAATAGCACTTCAGCAAGCGGCTATTAGCGGTAACCCAAAGTTCTTCCTCGGTACTGACTCAGCGCCTCACGCACAGAACAAAAAAGAAGCTGCTTGTGGATGTGCTGGATGCTACTCAGCGTTTGCAGCAATAGAACTCTACGCGGAAACCTTTGCAGCACTAGGCGCGCTCGACAAACTTGAAGGTTTTGCCAGTCACTTTGGCCCTGATTTTTATGGTCTACCACGCAACAAGGACACGATTACATTAGTAAAATCGGAATGGCAAGCTCCCGATAATCTCGCATTTGGGGATACCGAAGTTATTCCACTACGAGCAGGAACAACACTCGACTGGCAAGTCGTTTAAATTGTTTGATAGGCCAAAGAAATTAGTATTAGTTAAAAATTAAGAACCTATAGATAAAGGATTTTTTGTGTCAAATTATTCAAATGATGACGACCTAGAAAATATGAACCCGATGTCCTATCGATTCCGCGGTTTTTTACCGGTTGTCATTGATGTTGAAACTGCGGGTTTTAACTCAAAAACAGATGCTTTGCTTGAAATTGCCGCGGTTATTATTGGCATGGACAAAAATGGTAACGTATACCCTAAAGAAACAATCAGCTGTAATGTCGAACCCTTTAAAGGGGCAAATATTGAAAAGTCAGCGCTAGATTTTACGGGTATAGATCCCAAATGCCCTCTACGTAACGCCAAGCCGGAAGCCATAGCCATTGAGAGGATTTTTAAAGCGGTCAGACATGAAGTAAAAGAACAGAACTGTAATCGTGCCGTACTGGTTGGACACAACGCAACATTCGATCATAATTTTGTATTCGCTGCAGCGGAGCGCATCGAGATAAAACGCAACCCGTTTCACCCCTTCTCTACCTTTGACACCGTAACTCTTGCAGGCCTAGCCTATGGCCAAACGGTACTCGCAAAAGCATGCGCTGCAGCCGGCATTGAATTTAATGGTAAAGCCGCTCATTCTGCTCGCTACGATACCGAAAAAACAGCGGAACTATTCTGTAAGATTGTTAACCGCTATAAAGAAGCCGGAGCGTGGCCCTGCTAGCGCTCAGTAATAAGAAGAGAATAAAACCTTCACTACTGAGAAGCGCTTTACCGCGCTACTACCAGTACAAAAAAGCCCCGCTAATCGATGATCAGCGGGGCTTTTTTGTATTTATTGTTAAGAACGAGAGCTAATGACTCTCGTTCTTAACGGCAGTCTTCTGCCTTACAGCTCGTCTGCACTTTCAGACAAGTACTTAGCTACGCCATCTGGAGATGCATCCATACCTTTATCGCCTTTGCTCCAACCGGCTGGGCAAACTTCACCGTGCTCTTCATGGAACTGAAGCGCGTCAACCAAACGAATTAGCTCATCCATGTTACGACCTAAAGGAAGATCATTAACGATTTGTGAACGAACATTGCCTTCCAAATCAATCAGGAATGCGCCACGGAACGCAACACCACCTTCTGACTCAACATCATAAGCTTTACAGATATCATGATTGATGTCTGCTGCCAATGTGTATTTAACTTGACCGATACCGCCCTCGTTTACTGGCGTGTTGCGCCATGCGTTGTGTGTAAAGTGAGAGTCGATAGAAACACCGATAACTTCTACGTTACGCTCTTTAAACGCATCAATACGGTGATCAAGTGCGATCAACTCAGATGGGCATACGAAAGTAAAATCTAGAGGATAGAAGAAAACTAAACCGTACTTACCTTTAATCGCTTCGCTTAATGTAAGCTCATCAACAATCTGGCCATCAGCCAATACTGCAGGAACTGTAAAATCAGGTGCTTTCTTACCAACAAGTACGCTCATTATTATTTCTCTCCGTTTAATGATTACTGAGTGTTTAGAAAATAGATGAAGAATAGATGAATCTCAAACAACAATCGCTAACTACGCCACTGTAACCTGTGTCGCAAGACAGCCAACAACTTAGTTATTGGTATATTACACATGGATTGAAACCTCGCCTAGTGATTGTTTATTAAATAAATTTATAGTGCTCATAGGCAATGCCTATTATCAAATTAGTAAACATTGCGATTGCTTACAATATAATCAAGCCAGCAATCATGAATAGCGGGTGTCTAGTCACCATTCCTGTTAATATGCGTGAAAATTACATCTATACTAGATTAAAGCAGGATTCCCTCATGTCCAAATTTTTCTTCAAAGGTCGCCAAGATAAGCGCGAAAATCATGGTAGTTTTGGTTTCAGTACCAACCGTACTGAAAAGCCCGGCTCTGATAGCCACCCGATCTCACTGACCGTCACCTCAGAAGAGCGCAAAACCGAAATAGAAGTGACTTTGAAAGAGCATTCGTTATTTGCGAATATTGAAGTAATCGAGAGCGCAGAAGAGAACATCACCGCGTTAGAGAGTTTATTGAACACACCTAAAACAATCGTATTTGATAAAACACCCAACCGAAATGACCCTTGCTTTTGTGGCAGTGGTAAAAAGTTCAAAAAGTGTTGTGGTAAATAGCCCAGATTGACTGCGCTATAGTGCCGAAAATATTTTTAATATTGATTGCCATGTTATTGATTAAAACTAAACACTAGCCTCATTTTATTCGGTGTAAAACTCTAAGCACATATATTTAAAAGGGGCTAACCTGACATAGAAAGCCCCTCTTTTCTACCTACCAGCTAACTTCGTATACTAGAACATATACTGACCACCATTAGCTGATATGTTGGATCCCGTTATAAAGCCTGCTTCTTCAGCGGCTAAAAACGATACTACTCGAGCTATTTCTTCAGGCTGTCCAAATCGACCAATAGGGATCTGAGCTTCGATTTTATCTCTCACACTCTCCTCAATCGCCATAATCATACTTGTCGCTATATAGCCTGGAGATATCGTATTCACGGTAATGCCTTTTCGAGCGACTTCCTGCGCTAATGCTTTGGTAAAACCGTGCATACCCGCCTTCGCAGCTGAATAATTAACTTGGCCGAACTGACCTTTCTGCGCATTGATTGATGATATATTTATTACTCGCCCATACTGCCTGCCGATCATTCCATCAAGGAACTGCTTAGTGATGTTAAAAACACTACTGAGGTTTGTATCTATAACCGAGTCCCACTGTCCTACTGCCATTTTTTTCATCACAGAGTCCCGCGTAATACCCGCGTTATTCACGATGACGTCAACATCACCCACACGACTCGCAATATCCGTAGCGGCTAACTCGCATGAGTTAAAGTCTCTAACATTAACGCACACCAACTCGATTTCGTACCCTAATTCTTTTTGCTCAGAGCGCCATTGCTCTGCTTGACCTTTTTTCTCTGCTCGACTGTAGGTTGCTATTACGCGCATACCGTCTGCGGCCAAACGGCGACATATAGCGGTTCCGATGCCACCTGTTCCGCCTGTTACTAATGCGATTTTTTTATCCTTATTATCCATAGTCATACCCTCTACCTTCTTCCAGTTTGATTGATTTAGTGAGAACTAATTGGCACCACATCATCGTTTCCCTTCATGTTTTTTATAGCAATATGACGAAGATTACTTGCTGACTCACATCAATAAAAAAGCCTGTGTATTATAAGTGCAACATAAACTCTATTGCTCAGTTTTCAAATTTAAATAAGTAGTTTATAACGCCAACACTTCAATATAATTACGAATGTTTCACCAAACTATCCGTGAAAATTTGTGCCTGAGTTGCCATAATACGCATTTACCTATAATCAGGGTTTACTCATGGCATCTAAGCAAGATCAGCGTTATATCCAAATAGCAAAAGCATGTTTAAAAGCACTCAATCAAGCAGCCACCAACCCTGCCGATAGAGAGAAAAGCATTCAAGATGTATATGATGCAATCGACACTGCATTCAACAAGCAGACAGCGGTTCTCCAACGAGAACTCCAGACCGCCAACCAAGCATTAGAGCAAATCAGAGATAACACGGTTAATTTGAATGATGCACAAAAAATTGCAGCCGATACGGTCGACTCTTTAACCGCGATTATGCCCGGCAAAGGACTACACTAAGCGTCTATTACCTGACACGCACTTCCCGCTAACATTATGAGACCGTTCATGAGTATAAGAAAAAAAGTCAGCGCCCTTATTGTCATCACAGGCTTTGTGTTTGCTTATCAAAATGTGCTCGCAGCCCAGATTAAACAAAGCCCAAATGATGACCGACAATATAAGAGCATCACGCTACCTAATAAGCTAGAAGTTCTACTAATATCCGATAAGAACACTGATAAAGCAGCGACAGCCCTGGATGTAAAAATTGGTAGCGGTTCAGACCCAAAAGGGTATGAAGGGTTGGCTCACTTTCTTGAGCATATGCTATTTTTAGGCACTAAAAAATACCCTCACGCGGGCAGTTATCAGGCGTATATCAATCGACATGGAGGTAGCCACAATGCCTATACGTCGTTCGAAAATACCAATTATTTTTTCGATATTAATGCAGATTCATTAGAGCCTGCCCTTGATCGTTTTGCTCAACAGTTTGTTGCACCTACTTTTACGGCTAAATACGTGACACGCGAAATTAATGCTGTTCACTCGGAGTATTCTGCAAAATTAAAAGATGATTCGAAACTATATTTCTCTGCCTTTAAGGCGACTATTAACCCTGAGCACCCTTATCACAATTTTTCTGTAGGTAATCTAACAACACTATCAACACGCGACGACATTAATATTAGAGATGTACTCATCGACTTTTACAAAAGCCATTATTCCGCAAACCAGATGAAGCTGGTCGTACTAGGAAAGGAGCCGATTGAGCAACTTGAACAATGGGTTTATAGCAAGTTCTCCCTGATACCAAACCACAATACCAAGCCCCCCCAGTTTGATATGCCGATGTTCTCACAAGATACATTACCGTCTCTTCTTGAGGTCACGCCCACAATGGATAAGCGAACACTATCGCTAGTCTTTCCAATACCCTCTATCAAGAAACATTACCGAAATAAACCTACTTACTTTTTATCGAACCTCATTGGCCATGAGGGGAAAGGTAGTCTCTTCGCTTCATTAAAAAAACAAGGGCTTGTTGAAAGCCTTTCAGCGGGAACAGGAATAGATACCGGCTGGGAAGCTACATTCAATATTTCATACCGTCTTACTCAAAAGGGGCTAAATCAATGGGAGAAAATCGTCAGTGAGACGTTTAGTTATATCGAACTGATTAATCAAAAAGGAATCAATAAGCGCTACTTCGATGAACAAAAACGCATGCTCAATCTTGCATTTAAGTTCAGTGAAAAAAGTGAACCTATTCATTATGTCAGTAGCCTGGCTTCATCACTTCAAGACGTTGAAACAGCCGACATTTTAACTGCTAATTATTTGATGGAATCATTCGAACCGGGTATTTATAAAAGTCTTCTGGCACAGCTGAACCCAAACAATGTACAAGTATCACTTATGGCAAAATCACTAGTTACTAACGAAAAAACTCAGTGGTATGAAGCTCCTTATTCCTACACCAAACTCCCAACAGAGCTAATTAAAACCTTCGCTTCGAGCAAAATACAAGAAGACACCCAACTACCGGCAGAAAATGATTTCATACCCGATAACATTGAAATTCTATCTAACAAACACATGCTCTTACCTGAACGACTCGCACAGTCACCTGGCTTTACATTGTGGCACTACCATGACACTTCGTTCGGCACCCCAAAGTCGAACATCTATGTAAATTTGAGGTCGCCGATTGCGAATGATACCGCAGAGCATGCAGTACTAACCTCCCTATATACATCAATGGTTCAAGATCAGCTTAATGAATATAGCTACCCTGCTTATTTAGCAGGCTTGAACTATGACCTTTATAGCCATATTCGAGGAGTATCCATCAAAATTGGTGGATACAGTGAAAAACAAACGCTGCTTTTAGAAAAAATTCTTAAAACAGTAAAAAATCTACACTTGAAGCAAGAAAGGTTTGATATTTACAAGGAGCAGCTAGCTCGTTCATTAGAAAATGCGGCAAAACAAAAACCTTATCAACAAACAACAGGAGAGATAAGAAAATTAATGTTACGACCTCAATGGACTGAACAAGAAAAGCTGGAAGCGATTAAGTCGATTTCGATCGATACGCTGACTGCATTTAAAACTGACTTATTAAATGAGATTGAGGTAGTAACATTATCTTCAGGGAATATTAGCAGAGCTGCATCACTGAATATTTCAAACCTCATTCAGTCTTGGCTGCTTGGCGACGACATCAAAAATACAATTGTTAGTAGAGGGAAGGTAGCACGATTACCACTAAACCAGTCATTTAGTAAGACTCTCAATATTGAGCACCCAGATACTGGATATACACTTTACCTTCAGGGTAAGAATAAATCATTTCAGGAACAGGCTCACTTCCTGCTTCTATCTCAAATTTTATCATCGCCTTACTACGAAAGAGTCCGAACAGAAAACCAGCTGGGCTATATAGTATTCGCGACTAATTACAATTTCTTAGAGGTACCCGCCATCGCCTTTATAGTTCAATCACCCGTAGCTAACGTATATCAGTTAGAAAGAGAGACACAAAGGTTCTTAACAGAATACGCTAAGAACCTAAACGCAATGCCTGTCGCTGAATTCGAACAGCATAAAGCAGCCTTGTTATCGCGTTTGTTTGAGAAGGAAAACAACTTAGGGGAAAGGAGTAACCGGTTCTGGCGCGAAATTGATAGAGAGAACGTTTCGTTTGATACAAGAGAAAAACTTTCCAAAGAGATCAACGACCTTTCCCCTGATAAGTTTGGAGAGTTTTACTATTCCCTTATTCACTCTCAAGGGAAAAGACTTCTGACGTTCAGTACGGGTAAAAACACTAACTCAAGTACATCTGAGGCAGATGTTGAGACATTAAAGTACTATCAACCCTTAGGCTCTAACAATCAACTATGGGAGCTTGAAAAGCCTTTTCATTAACGATACTGCCGCAACACAGAAGCCTATATATAGGGAATAATTGACTCACCATAATATTTTAGGTCTTCGATGATGGATAGTTGATCACTTGGTGTGCTGGCATCCCCTGCCAGTACAGCTAACCTATCGAAATATTCTTGGAACGAAATACTGCTGAGCTTATTATCAGTCAATCGCTGGTAGCGATATCGTTCCCACTGCTCTTGCTCTTCGCTTGTTAGGGTTTCCCGATAATTACGTGCTTTATATCTAAATAGCATCTCAGGAAGTCTTGGATCATCAAAGTTAAATTCGTCTTCCGCTAACTCGATAACCGTTGCTTTTCTTACACGATCCATTGTCACCTTATCGTTTGATGAAAAGAATCCGCCACTATAGATCATCAAATCGGGGTCACTATTTTTTTCAAATTCAGATTGTGCAAAAACTTCAGATAGTTTTTCTTTAAGTCCACTAATCGAACGGAGAGTCTTAAGATTAACTCGTAACGTATCACCACTTAGCTGTAGCCGCTCTAACCCATCAGTATCTAATGATTTCAACATCGTTGCAGGAGCAACTATAGGGCACTTATTGATATGAATAGTTTTTAGGGGAATCCGAGTAACCCCCTCTGGTAGCTCAGAGGCTCGCGTAAATATTCGATCTTTAATTTCCTGAACGGTTAGCCGTTGTAACTCCGAGGGGTCAAATCTTAAATCATAAACAATAACCCCATTACTATTCGTAGGATGAGGCGCAACAGGAGCAACAAGAGAACAGCAACCAATAGTCGCAGGAAACCGAGAAGATACATGAAAAACGGGCTTCATCGTACTAACATCAAGTAGCGGAGAAATTTGCTGTTTAACTCGGTGAGCATATACGTAATCGTATAGTTTAGGTTGTTTTTCTTTGATCAGCTTAGCGATAGCAATGGTCGCATAAACATCCGACATCGCATCATGCGCGGCTTCATGTTTAATCTCATTTGCTTCCGTAAGCTCTTCCAATCGAAAACTTGGTGAACCATCTTCTTTTAACGGCCAGTTTATTCCTTCTGGTCTTAAGGCATACGCCAGTCGGACCATATCAATTATATCCCAACGAGAGTTACCGTTTTGCCACTCTCTCGCATAGGGGTCAAAGAAATTACGATATAAGGTATTTCTCGTTACCTCGTCATCAAAGCGTATGCTGTTGTATCCTGCTACACATGTACCAGGTTGTGACATTTCTTCGTGGATCACCCTAATAAACTCAACTTCGCTAACACCATGCTCGTTAGCGACTTGGGGAGTAATCCCTGTAATAAAACAAGCCTCTGGTACTGGAAGCATATCGTCTGAGGGTTTGCAGTAGAGGGTTACGGGATCCCCTATGATATTTAATTCACTATCTGTCCGAATACCAGCAAACTGGCAGGGGCGATCTCTTTGAGGGTCAGCTCCGAATGTTTCATAATCATGCCAAAATACTGTTTGCACTGCCCTTATTCCCCAATTATATTTCGATTTAAAACAAGCAGATATTACAGTAGGTTTACAATAATTTATAGATCGAAAAATATAGAAAATCAGAGAATGATTGGGCTAGCAATAAAAAACCCCGGCAGGATAACCTACCGGGGTTTCGTATTTAGATGCCTGAC